>Ga0126339_10002799_pt1:2500-12557 | contig 12557 bp, 10 predicted proteins | sample OrbTmetagenome_2_FD_92532 | JGI IMG/M metagenome (GOLD analysis project Ga0126339, IMG submission 92532) | Coral microbial communities from Petempiche,Puerto Morelos, Mexico - Orbicella T R C metagenome | ecosystem: Host-associated > Invertebrates > Cnidaria > Coral | place... | reverse complement strand
TTTTTTTTTTTTGGAATATTTTCATTTATTGATTAAAAAAAAATTTTAAAAAACACAAAAAAAAAAAATTGTAAGGCACCCCAAACTCCCCCGTTAAAGTAAACCCCGGGGGGGGGGGGGGGGGGGACCCCCGTATATGGGCTCTATAGGTAGGTGCGGCTCCAAAGATTATGGTTTTTTGAGCCGTTTTGGCCATAAATAAAGGTAACGATTGTAGCTGATTTTGGCCATTTTGGTCATAAATAGGGTATGGTTTTTGCACTCTAGGATTGATGTGGGTATGTTTTAAAGAAGAAGCCACTTTTTCATCATTATCGAAAAGAAAATCAACAAAAGCCCTTCACAAATTATGTTTACGGTAATTTAACATTGGTCTAAACTAGGTTACTAATTATAACGCAGGTCTGAAACAGGGTTTTGATTTAAGGTTCAGGTCATAAATAGGGTTTCGAACTTTTTGGTCAGGTCATAAATAGGGTAGGGAATAGCGCCGATTTTAGTCATAAAGAGGGTAAGGGTTTTGGGAAGCGGGCCGCACACCCTCAATCAATTTTTCTGGTGGTAACCCCCGGGATTATAACCCAGTGAATTTTTCTATAGTTAGTAATGGTAATAGGACTGAGTAGAGTCCAAATCGGTCTGTAATCATACGACTGATAACAAAATCGGACGACCGTGCAGCGGTAGTGCGATTTGTTTATCACGAGTATGATTACATGTCGAATTGGACGACACGAAGTCTTACTACTAATTAATCATAAAAATTACAATTTCCGAGAAAAGCATAATAGCCAAGTTAAGAAAGAAAGGGAAAATTTGCATTAAAAGTACACTGTTTCTATGGTGATTGAAACCAAGGTTGTGATTGGTTGATTTAACTCTACAACTTTGAATGTGATTGACTTATTGAACTGTCCGATAACAACTTGGCAAATGAATTAGTGGAAAATAGGAATTTTTTGAAACCAATCACAATCGAGGAAATTGTAATTTTTATGATTATTTTAAAAATATTTACTTAATACAGAAATCTCAGCTACAGAATTGACCTAGATATTATAAGACTCAAATATAACGTTATGGTTTTCACACAAATATTGTTCAGCCTCAATGGAGTTACCGCGAATGACGCATCTTGTTATGATTTTCAAGGCGCTTACGGTATACTTATATAGACGCAGTTTTCAACGATTTTGTATGATCCCTGGTCGAGGTCTGTTTATAACTTAAAAGTTGGTAGAGTACTATTGAACAGAGTTTCTGTCCTTGGATAGCTAGTCAAGAGTTGTTCAGCCTTTCTGATCCTATCTAGAAAATGTAACAGAGTGTTAAATAGAGAGGTACAGTGGAATACGGATTATTCGAAACTCCAAGAAAACAAAATAGGTTCGAGTTATCTAAAGTTCAAGAAAACAATAAATGGGGGTGGGGGGAAAAGGTAAGATTGCAGTGTTCCAGTAAAGGAAATCGGCCATGAGCATGGCGTTCGGTTTCTCGCGGTCGTATCTGAAATAAGCCCAAAAAACACTCAGGGGCCTCAAAGGAGCGTTCTGAAAAGCGGGGAAAGAAGAAAGAGAAGGAGGAGGAGGAGGAGGAGGAGGAGGAAGAGGAAGAGGAGGGTGGAGGGGGATTGATTGTAAAACCCATTTCCCTGCCCGAAACCATCCCCTTTCCCATTTTTGTTTGTCTGTGATTCAAAGTCCCAGTGACCCAAATCCCATTTTCTTAGTGAGAAAAATGGACAGATTGAACTTTCAGGCTCCTTTCGAAGGATACGTTGATTCCCGTTAACGGTGCATTGCTTGACCAACTGAGCCATGCACAATCATTGGGAGTGGACCATTAATTTTTGCGATTCCATATGTTTCCGCGAAGGAATGGAGTAACAGATGATGTTGTTAAAACTTATCTTCACTCTCGAGTGTTGCATCGGCGACATGTTTAGAGGTATGTATAAAACCAAACGTAAATTATAAACAGCTATCGATTTAAGATGCCGCAGTGTTTATACAAGAGGAATTGTCTTCGTACAAGAATTCAAGGTCAAAGCAAGTAGCATTGAAGAATTATGAAAAACATATTTCCAACAACTAGCCTACCGTGTTATAAGTGCAATGAAGCCAGAAACATTGGGAGTTGGCCATATTGTGGGTTAATTTGTTGAGATAAAAGGAACATAGTGATCAGTGATGCTAGAGGGAATCTCCCCTAAAAAATAAATGCAGGGGTATCCGTCGGAAATTTTAAAAAGAAATCCCTGAATGAGAATAGCTCAAGTTCATTTTCAACCCCGAAGAACTCGAAGAGGAAACAGTTTAGCTGCTTTTGTGATTTGAAAAAGTGGCTTTGACTACGTTTTACATAAATTCCACAAACTCATTAATAATTCATCGAGTTTAAATAAAAGGAATCAGTTACTTGGTGAGGATTTTACGATTTTATTTCTCCGTTTTCTCTTTAGTTTTTGTTACGATTGTGAAAAAATATCAAACACGACAAGACAGTGTTTGACAACATTTCCAAACACCTCGAAGCTCGTCAAAAATACTCCCCTACAATCCTCTTCTCGGTGTTTGGAAATGTGGTCAAACATGGTCTTCTGTGTTTCTTAAACTCATTAATAATTCATCAAGTTTAGACAAAGGAAATCATGACCGTGACAGTGTTTGGCTATCTGATTTGAATTAGCATAGATTTTTACGATTTTATTTCTCCGTTTTCTCCTTTAGTTTAGCTTAGATTAAGAAGATACATCAAACGCTTAAGACAGTGTTTGACCACATTTCCAAACACCTCGAACTTCGTTAAAAATACTCCGCCGTGCGTCGTATTTTCAACTCTGTTCTCGGTGTTTGGAAATGTGGTCAAACACGGTCTTTCGTATTTGATATATTACGTCACAAACTCATTAATAGTTTATCAAGTTTAACTAAAAGGAATCAGTTATTTAGTTAAGATTTTACGAGTTTATTTCTCCATTTTCTCTTAAGTTTTTGGTACGACTGAGAGAAAATATCAAACACGACAAGACAGTGTTTGACTACATTTCCAAACACCCCGAAGTTGGTCAAAAATACGCCGCTAAGCGTCACGTTTTCAACGTTCTTCTCGGTGTTTGGAAATGCGGTCAAACATGGTCTTTTGTGCTTGATATATTACGCTAAGTTTGAAGCAAATAAGAAATCAGTTGACTAACACGTGATTCCTGAGTTACACTATAAGCGATAAATTAGGTACAATGGACTCCCGCTCACTTCCCTAAATTCCCGTCATCTTTTTACTGTAATCTCAGCCTCGGTAACTCGATCGAGCACTCGATAACGGGAACCTCCCGCTAGTTTCAAGCTATTTTCTTTATAATTTTATGCTCGATAACTCGAATACGTTATCCAAACATTGAAACTATTTTCTCCAACAAGAAAATCGCTTGGACTCTGTAACGGTAGCCCGACCTTGCTCTCTTTGAAACCTGGAAAGTTCGCAGCACCTGGACTTCTCTCGCTGCTTTGCTTTGTTTTGTTTCACGTTATGTTATCTTCTGATTTATGCAGTGATTTAGAAATGTATTGTTTCATTTTCTCTCCACTTCTATGTGATTAAATTTGATTGAAAAAGCACAATTAAACAAAGAACAGCTTCCAAGTAACGACTTTTTGCTACAAAGCAAAAACTTGTCTTTGTACAGAAATGCAACTTCAAAGCATCTTCTCGTGCGGGAATCTCGTGCCGTATCGTCATTTATAAATGTGAGAAGCTTTTCAGAACATAACGCCAAATCAAAGCGATAGCTTACCTCCAGCATCACTACGTTCATGGCCACCATTGGCAGCACAAATCATTAAAGTAATAAGGCAAAAGATAACAGCAACCTTCATTGTTCTTCGCTTGTGAAAATTTTCTTCCCTTACAAACTCGCGTTCCCCTGTCGGAAACTTGGCAGATGCTTCTGTGTTTAATCATGTCTTTGCGGGAATTTATTGGCGGGCCTGAAACATCTCAGACATATCCACCGTGTTAGATAACGGATTTTTGCTTGTGTTCTATTCATTTGTGGAGTGGTACAAGCCAAAAAGATGGCCCTTCGCGCTGTATATTGGGTGGAACCACGGGGGGGACTTCCATTTGAAAAGGTCAGCATGCCAATCTTCTGGCTTTTAAATTCAGGATGTTGGTCTCACTGAAGGTCTCCAGGTCGGAAAGCAAACCAATCAGATTTCCGTGTTTCACCTTGTCACTAAGTGGGACACTTCATTATTTACAACCAAATTTAAAATAATTTGAAGTAAAAACTGACGATAAAAGCGCGTGACGTTTCGACCAAACTTAAGCCATTATCAAGCTTAAAAGTGAAGATAAAATTATGCAGAGTATAAATGTATAACAAAGAAGTAAAAGTATGTAAAGTATGAAAATGAAGAAATGTAAGAAAAGGGTGTTAAAGACAATAAAAACACGCAAGAATAACATCATTAAAAGTGATTAAAGACTTTCACACGAATTGAGTCTGACTGTACATTGAGACAGTCAAACTTGTTCTTGCACTTTTTTAAGATGTTAAAATTCTTGTTACATGTAAGATCCTTGGGCACATAAGAATGTTTCACACGAAAATGTTTTACAATGGAGGAGGACGCATTAATTTCTTGTGCTCGTGTACGCGTTGATGCAAACGCAGCCGCGTATAATCAACATAACCTGCATCACACAGGTCACATTTAAATTGGTAAACAAGGGATTGTTGGTTGACAACAGACGGTTTGACTTCGTGCAGTTTCAGATGTTGTTTAATCTTGTGACTAACAGACGTGGGCGCGCTGGACGGTCACTTGATCATGAATTTTCGGGCTCAGATCTTTAAGTTGGGTTCGTACAATATCGGCTGAAGCCTGGTCTTTGGATAGCAGAACAACGTGAACAGATTCTAATTCATTGTGAACAGCTGGTAACTCGGGAACAGGTTGATCAGAAATATATAATATTGGCCGGCTGGGAGGTCCGTATAGAGAAAAGCGAATTAATCGGGTATCAAATGCAATCGTTGATGCAAAATAACTGTGCAGTGTTAATCACAAAGCATCAATCTCTCAAAACGTGTCAGTATTTTCTTTCATTTCTACTGGTTATCTTTTTATAGATCTGTCAAGTTCCACTATCGAAAACTTCGCGTAACGTGTTGCGTTAGAGACCGCCACGAGGGAAGTATTTGAAATAAAAGAATTCGCCGACAAGTTTTTGTTCCGTATCTATCTGTAAATGTTCTGGCCAAATTTCAAGGAAAACCGTCGATTCTACATACCCTATTAATTTAATTAAAGAGGAGGGATTCTCTCGAAAAACGAGCGTAAGTTTCCGCCTTCTAAAGATTTATAACCATGTCACGCCTTCCAGAGGGATATGTCAACTCAAAATGAAGAGAGCCAATGAAATAATAGAACCCCTAGCGTTCACAGTAAGGAAAGTTGAGCTTCGAGGTAAAGCGATAGTGTTACAGTCACGTTTTAGGCGCATACGTTTTAGGCCGGTGGTCAACAACAAAGGGCAAAACGGAGAAAAGCGATGTGCAACAAAACAAAAAGAAACTGAGGAGCAATTGCTGAAGCGTGATTACAAAAATGCACTCTTGACGGACATGAAATCTCAAATTGAAAGTATTTGATATAGGATCTCTGGATTAAGCTGTTTTCCGCGAAACGGTCGCCGAGGAGTTCATGCTCTTTGGGGATTATGACACCTTGACGGTTTACTAACTTTTATTAAAAAAACCTCTTTTTCCCAATAACTTGCGCGCGTTTTAATATTTTATATTCATTTTTTGGAAAATGTTACCTTGAACAATGAACTTTAATTTGGTTGGAAAAAAGAAAATTTGGAAAAAGCAGCCCCGCGAAGGTTTGGAGTAACCTTAAGTGAAATTTTAGGAAGGTTAGAGAGGGATTAAAAGGAAAAAACAAGTTCTGGAACACCACCAAACAGTCGAACGCCCCCGAAAGGGCACCACAGGTTGGTGGAGAACTGTTTGGTGTACGTCTACCAAATTTTAACTTCAAATTGTAATTTTAAAACAACATCAAATCTTCATAAATTCTACTAGTCCTTTGCGAAAAACTATTTATCCCCAAATATATCCAAAAATCACCAAAAAATTTAAAACACAACCCAAAACGTCAACCTCGTCCCCAGTCCCAGGGCCTTCTCCACTTTTCAAAATGGTTGGAAGGGATATATACCCTGAGCAATGCTGAACTAACACCCTTGCTGATTAGCCCATTCATACGAACAGGCTGATTGGTTTACAATCATCCTGAAAAAATATGGCGGACTGCCGCTCGGCGGCAGGTATATTTTGCAGGTTGCAGGTTGTAGGTTGCAGATTGAAATTTAATTCAATGATAACTGAAAAACCGCTGGCACTAAAAATACTTAATAACCTATATACTCGTCAGGGGTCCTTAAATAAATTAGTTCGCCTCTTTCACATAGTGAAAACATGATCGATCTGCGAAAAGTACTTATCGATCGACACGCTGAGACCAGTGAAATCTCTTTAAAGCCATCTGGATGACCGTTCCACAGATGTTTACATCGATTCCAGGTTTGGCTCGGGTCTTCCCTCAACAACAGAAGATTGCCATCACAAATGAAGCAAATAAATAAATAAATGAAATAAGATTTTAACCGAAGGAATACAGTGACTAGCACAAGCTCAGTGTGCTTTCATGTTGGCACTCACAGGGAAGAAACCAAATTCAGCAGATATCTCAGATGATATTTCAGATGTTTCAATAATTCATTGCAGGCTAAAAATCATAGGAATATACTCTTCTCCCATCGCTTCGGCCGGTTTGGCACTTAAGTGGAAGCCACCTTTCTGAGCGATTGTAAACCGGGCCATGTAACAGTCACGATTGTAAACAGCGTCATGCTACAGTCACGGTAAGTCTACCACCTGTACGTTTCTTTTAAGTGCCAGCGGTCTTCCAGTTATAATTAAATTTAAACCTGCAGCCAGCTGCAACCTGCAACCTGCAAAATATACCTGCCGGTTGGCGAGTGTTTACACTAATAAGAAAGGGCTATAGGGGGTCGTATTGCAGTTCACTGTTCAGTTCATGCGATGTTGAATCAGGCTGCCGTTAACGATTTGAAAGGTAAATCTTTTCCGTCAGATTTAACTTACAAGATGCAACCGATACCATAGAAGTAGAAATAAGCTCTGGAAAATGAAAATAACGAGCATTTTAAAAGCTTTTATTGAAGTACGGATCGGCCGACAGCTAGCGAGCTGCCGCTCGTCGCAAGTGGCCTTAAGTGCTGCTTTTTCTGTTCTATATTTATGCGCTATTAGATTTTCTGATAACCGAAACGAAGTAGTAATATTGTTTTTCCGGCCGAGGCTGAATATTTTTTATTTTCTGCCAGTTTTAAATTAACAATATCCCTGTGAATATTCTTAGATTATAGCGTACGACATTTCTGCTGTCAAATGTATTTGGTGTCTGGATGGTGTTAATTTTAGAGTGATCCTACAGGGATTAAAGACTTATCGATACAATGCATATAACTTCTTGCATAAATGTTGTTAGCATCAAACATCCAGTTAATGCTGTTTTTGTTGCTTTTTGACTAGCTTTGCTGTTTAATTTAATATGGTTTAGGTTAACGTTAGAAACATAACTGTATTGTAATTACGAATTTTTAACACACAAAATTATGTTCTTTTCAAAAGCTGAGCCTCAGCCTCAGGTTTATTCTTTAAGTATTCTTAAAATTTTGCAAATTTCAACCTCACTGTTCTTAAAGGTGAAGGAGATCAGTTATATCTATTATGTGTTCAGTAAGAACTAATTTACAAATAAATGCAGAGGAAGGGATTTGAATTCATTGCTTTTTTCCTGTCTGGCCCCTCTCCGGGATCTCCTAAGCTGCCCATTAGAGAAGTGAGATCTGAGGATGATATAAGTACCTCTGGATGGATGTTAATTAAAGTGCTTTGGCTAAATTGCCTTTTACTACCATCTTGGCATTGGAAAGGGCCAATAAAAAGTGTTATGAAAAAAGGTTTATGTGTGTTAACAAATTTACAAGAGAATCTTACTTACCACAGAAAGACAATAGCAATAGATATCTAGATATGTACTGCTTGTGCTACTCTACAAAAATTTATCTCTTTTCCTTAAATACATATACTATTTGTTTCCACAAAATTCTTTGTGTACAGAATTATAGCCGGATGGTGATTTTTCTTTGCAATTAATTCATGAGTTTGTCACTTATTTGATTTTTCTACCAGTCAGGGAAGCAATGAATCTTGCCGATGTCAACAGTAAATAAACGGAATAACCTTGAGAAAAAAGTTGTGAAACCGGTATTGCCTGATGTTGTTTTTCTACTCATTACTTTGACTTCTATTTCAAGATCATAACAAACATGACAACAATTCAACACATTTTCAAACACTGAGAAGAGAGTCCATATTATAGCACAGCATAGCCCTGTATTTTTGATGCAGTTTATGGTGTTTGGTACTTGATGAAACACTCTTTCAAGTGTTTGATATATATTAGCTGATTTTATACTAGAGGACGCATTATTCATCCAGACGGCTAATGCATAACAACAAACTGCAGCGTAAATATCTGCCAGCAAAGACGATACAGTTCGTAGTGACAGAAGCACCTTACTAAGTAAGTGTGGCAGTCATCCAAGCGATTGAAATTTACAGGATTTACTTGTCTACTCAGTTTCACCAACATGGGCTTCGCTCACCAGCTGCTCGCTCCTGTGGCAATAGAAATCAAGCCTATAAACCATGTTGAACATATCCATTTTGTGCTATTAATTTTCCGTCCCCGGCTCGAGAGGCTAAATGCAAACAAACGAAAATTGACTATTATGATGGGAATTATGGAACCGGTCTAGAAAAAGATTATTCCCTAACTCCTCCTCCACCCCTCCCTGGAATTTCCTGGGCCTTTGACCCCCCCCCCCACCCCTTTGGAATTTCCAATCCCTTTCGGGGGGGGGGGGGGGGGGGGAAGGAATGGATATTTTCTGGAACCACACATTGTAAACATATGTGCTATATATTTAACATTCTACATCCAGACAACTGTTATCAGTGTGTTATAGCTATGATTTCCTCTGTTTTAAACAAATTCATGAATTATTGGGTTTGGAAGGGGATCATAGATATTTCAAGGCTGCCAACATTCAGGGATGAATTTGTGAGAACCTCAGAAGCAAGCATCCTTTTGTATCATAAGGCAATCATTGGACGTGAATTGGTTGCTGCAAAAAAAAAGCAATTCTAAGAGTCTTAAATATCACTAATCAGTAAAGGATAATTGATATGATATTTTCCCAACATGACTAGAACACAATATTCTTTTTCATTACACAAAATTACTAGAATGGTAATCTCAGTCTTTATCTTCCCATAAAAATTATTGAAAAGTAACAAAAGAAATACTCAGTCAAGGTCAAGCACAGATTCCGATAGGGCCTGTTAGTTTATAAAAAGTCAAGTCTATTGTTTACTAAATGCTAATGGATCTCTGAGACCTTTTCCTAAGGTAAAGGTAATATCATTTCCACAGTTCTGTTATTTTCATCCATAACAAGGGAGAGGCTGCTCTTCTCGATCCTGGCTGGAGAAACACAAACACAGAGACTACTGCATGGGGTAACAAATTTTGTTTATTTTAGAATGTTTCTTCTGGTAGTTGGCGCTAATAGCTTCATTCTGAAAATGTACACCCAATGCAAATCCAAAACAGTTCTTAGAGCTGATCACTTTTATTGCATAAAGGTGAAATTAACTCAGCAGAAATGAAAAGCAAAATGATGTGTTGTGACGTGTCAATATAAAGTTGGAACAATCGCGTACTTTCATGTGCTTCTAAGGTACATACACTACGTCTTTTGATTCTATGCCAGTGAACAATAATTAACAATTTTTAATAATTTCTTGAGATCAACTCATTCTCGATTACAGGCAGTCAGCCACTGATATGCATATACTTCATTTGGAAAGGAAAACCATACAACACATAGTTCA
>Ga0126339_10002798_pt1 | contig 12558 bp, 12 predicted proteins | sample OrbTmetagenome_2_FD_92532 | JGI IMG/M metagenome (GOLD analysis project Ga0126339, IMG submission 92532) | Coral microbial communities from Petempiche,Puerto Morelos, Mexico - Orbicella T R C metagenome | ecosystem: Host-associated > Invertebrates > Cnidaria > Coral | place: Petempiche,Puerto... | reverse complement strand
CTGGATGATCTGGACCATATCCCGGTGGAACCGGACCTGTTCCCGCTGCTTATTGGCCTGGGGATGGTGGCGGCGGGCGCGCTGGTGGCGGCGCGGGCGCACCGTGACGGTGTCGCGTTGGATCCCGTGTCGCGGGATACCGCCGCGGGCGCGACGCGGGGCGGATTGCGCCACCGCGTGGGTCAGGGGGGCTCGACCATCGTCGGGATACTGTCTGGATCCCTGGCCTGGGCGTTGTTGCTGGAACCCCTGGGGTTCCTGGTGGTGACACCGTCGCTGCTCACGGTGTTGCTGTGGCGCGCGAGCGGGCGGCCGGGATGGGCGCTGGGCGTGGCGGTGCTGGTGACCGTCGGGGTCCATGGGGTATTCGTCGTGCTGCTGGGGGTGCCCTTGCCTCTGGGCGTGCTGGCGCCGCTGGCGGGCCTCGTTTCATGGACCTGAGCGTTCTTGCGAATGCTGCCGGTCTGGTGCTGACACCCTCGGTGCTGGGGGCCATGGTTGCCTTCGCCATCGCCGGCCTGTTGGTGGGGGCCGTACCGGGCCTGACCGCCACCCTGGGCGTGGCCCTGCTGGTGCCGGCGACCCTGAGCCTGGAGCCCGTGGCTGCGCTGTCGGGGCTCATGAGTCTGGCGGCCACGGCTATTTTCGCCGGGGACTTGCCGGGGGCCTTGTTGCGCATTCCCGGCACCCCGGCCTCGGCGGCCTATGTGGACGCGGCCCATGCGCTGAGTCGCCAGGGACAGGCTGGCCGCGCCCTGGGCCTGGGGCTGGCCTGCGCGGCGCTGGGTGGCGTTGCTGGAGCGCTTGCGCTGCTGCTGGTGGCGCCGGGGCTGGCATGGTTGGCGCTGCACCTGAGCACGGTCGAGACCGTGTGGCTAGCCTGCCTGGGTCTGTCGGCCGCCGCGCTGGTGGCCCCGGGGACGCCGGTGAAAGGGGCGCTGTCGCTGCTGATCGGGCTGGCCATCGGGCTGGTGGGTCTGGATCCGGTCTCCGGGCAGCCACGCCTGACCGGGGGCGTGGCGGCGCTGAGCGGCGGCGTCGGGGTGATCCCGGTGATGATCGGTCTGTTCGCGATCCCCGAACTGGTACGGGACGCACGCCCCGGCCCGGGTGCAGCGCCGTCGGTGCGGTTGGTCTCGGACGGCTGGGGCGCCGCAGTGCGACGCGACCTGTGGCGGTTGCGGGGACGCGTCGCCGCCGGTTGCGGTCTGGGCGTCGTGATCGGCGCGGTGCCCGGGGCCGGCGCTGACATCGCCGCCTATGTGGCCCGCGCGGTGGCTGGGCGTGACCCGGCGGTGGCCTCTGCCCGGCCTGGAGACACAGAGGCCGCCGTCATCGCCCCCGCTGGCGCCGCCAACAATGCGGCCATCGGCGGTGCCCTGGTGCCGGCCACGGTGTTCGGAATTCCGGGGGATTCCCTAACCGCCGTGCTGATCGGCGCCCTGACCCTGCATGGCCTCACGCCGGGACCCACGGTGTTCCTGGTTCAGCCCGAGCGCATCACCGCTGTCTTCCTGGCCTTTCTGCTGGCCAACCTGATGCTGGTACCGCTGGGGCTGCTGGCGATCCGGCTGGCCGGACTTGTGCCGCGGCTGTCGCGCCCGACGCTGACACCGATCATTCTGGTGGTCTGCCTGATCGGTGCCTATGCGGTGGGGGGCACGCCGGCCGCCGTTCTGGTGATGCTGGCGGCCGGCGTGCTGGGGATCGCCCTGGAGGCGGCGGCGGTGCCGCTCGCGCCCCTGGTGCTGGGCCTGGTCCTGGGACCGCGCCTGGAAGAGGCGCTGTTGACCTCCCTGCTGAAGTCCGGCGGTGACCCGCTGATCCTGGTGAGCCGCCCGGGTGCCGTGGCGCTGGCCGTCGTGACTCTGGGGCTGTGGTGCCTGCCGCTCTTGCGTACCAAGCCACGGCGATCTTGAAGACCAAGCCGATCGCGAAACGGTGCGCCGCCGGCCGCACAGCAACCGTCGAGCGCACCCTACATCGTCCGACCGAGAGACCCGATCATGCCGGGGGTGGAGCCGGCTATTCCACCAGAGCCGGGGCCTTGTCTCCGCCGCCCGTGCCAGAGGTATCCGGACCCGAGGTTCCGGATCCGCCCGGCCCGCCGGAGCCGTTCTGCCCGCCCTTGGTGGGACCCCCCTTGGTGGGTTCGATCTCGAACACCGGCTTGTTGTCGACGACGGTGACGCGCACCACGCCGCCCTTGGTCAGGCGCCCGAACAGAAGTTCCTCGGCCAGCGGCTTCTTGATGGACTCCTGGATCACCCGGCCCAGGGGACGGGCGCCCATCAACTTGTCGTAGCCCTTCTTGGCCAGCCAGGCGCGGGCGTCATCGGACAGTTCGATCACCACGTCGCGGTCGGCCAACTGGGCCTCGAGCTGCATGACGAACTTGTCCACCACCTTGCCGACCACGTCCGGCGAGAGGTTGGCGAAGGGAATGACGGCATCCAGACGGTTGCGGAACTCGGGCGAGAACATGCGCTCGATTTCCTTCTGGTCCTCGCCCGCCCGGTCGGTGCGGTTGAAACCGATGGCCGCCTTGGCGAGCTGCTGGGCGCCGGCGTTGGTGGTCATGATGAGGATGGTGTTGCGGAAGTCGACCGTCTTGCCGGAATGGTCGGTCAGCTTGCCGTGATCCATGACCTGCAACAGGATGTTGAACAGGTCCGGGTGAGCCTTCTCGATCTCGTCCAGCAGCAGTACGCTGTACGGATGCTGGTCCACGGCATCGGTTAAGAGACCGCCCTGGTCGAAGCCCACGTAGCCCGGCGGGGCGCCGATCAGCCGGGAGACCGAGTGGCGCTCCATGTACTCGCTCATATCGAAGCGCACCAACTCGACACCGAGGGTGATGGAGAGCTGGCGGGCGACCTCGGTCTTGCCGACCCCGGTGGGGCCGGAGAACAGGTAGCAGCCGATCGGCTTCTCGGGCTCGCGCAGGCCGGCGCGCGCCAGCTTGATGGCGCTGGACAGCGCCTCGATGGCGTCGTCCTGGCCGAACACCATGGTCTTCAGGTCGCGTTCCAAGTTGGCAAGCGCCGCCTGATCGTCCCGGGAGACGGTCTTGGGCGGGATGCGGGCGATCTTGGCGATGATCTCCTCGACATCCTTCACCGTGACCATCTTGCGCCGCCGGCTTTCGGGGATCAGCATGCGCGCCGCCCCCACCTCGTCGATGACGTCGATGGCCTTGTCGGGAAGCTTGCGGTCGTTGATGTACTTCGACGACAGGGTGACCGCCGCGCGCACCGCCTCGCTGGTGTAGCGTACGTTATGATGCCGCTCATAGTAGGGCTTGAGGCCGCTGACGATCTTGATGGCGTCGTCCAGGCTGGGTTCGTTGACGTCGATCTTCTGGAACCGGCGTACCAGGGCGCGGTCCTTTTCGAAGTGATTGCGGAATTCCTTATAGGTGGTCGAGCCGATGCAGCGCAACGTGCCCGCCGCCAGCGCCGGCTTGAGCAGGTTGGACGCGTCCATGGAGCCCCCGGACGTGGCCCCGGCCCCGATCACCGTGTGAATCTCGTCGATGAACAGGATGGCGCCGTCGAACTCCTCCATCTCTTTGATGACCGCCTTGAGGCGCTCCTCGAAGTCGCCGCGATAGCGGGTGCCGGCCAGCAGCGCGCCCATGTCCAGGGCGAAGATGGTGGCGTGCACCAACACTTGCGGCACCTGGTCGTCGATGATGCGCCGCGCCAGGCCCTCGGCGATGGCCGTCTTGCCGACGCCAGGATCCCCGACCAGCAGGGGATTGTTCTTGGTGCGCCGGCACAGGATCTGAATGGTGCGTTCCACCTCCAAGTCGCGGCCGATCAGTGGGTCGATGCGACCATCCGCCGCCTTGCGGTTGAGGTTGACGCAATAGGCGTCCAACGCCTCCTGCCCCTTTTTGACCACCTCTTCCTCGCGCGTCCCTTCGGTGGTGCCGCGCGGCGCGCGGCTCTCGGCCTTCTCGGGCGCCTTGGCGATGCCATGCGAAATGTAGTTGACGGCATCCAGGCGGGTCATGTCCTGCATTTGCAGGAAGTAGACGGCGTGCGATTCTCGCTCGGCGAACAGGGCGACCAGAATGTTGGCGCCGGTCACCTGCTCCCGGCCGGAACTCTGGACGTGAATGGCGGCGCGCTGCACCACCCGCTGGAAGCCGGCCGTGGGCTTGGGATCACCCTCCAACCGTTCGACCACCAGGCTCGTCAGCTCATGGTCGACGAAGGCGGTGAGTTGCTCTCGAAGGTTCTCTGTGTCGACCGTGCAGGCTTTCAGCACGGCCAAGGCGTCCTGGTCGTCGACCAGGGCTAGCAAAAGATGCTCGAGGGTTGCGTACTCGTGATGGCGTTCGGCGGCCAGAGCCAGCGCCCGATGAAGGCTCATTTCCAGGTTGCGGGAGAGCATGGGCTGCTATTCCTTCTCCAGCGTGCACTGCAAGGGGTGCTGGTTCCGGCGTGCCAGATCCATCACCTGTGTCACCTTGGTTTCCGCCACCTCATAGGTATAGACCCCACAGATACCCACGCCTCGCTGGTGAACATGCAGCATGATACGGGTGGCTTCTTCGTGCGATTTGCTGAAGAAACGCTCCAGCACCATGACGACGAACTCCATGGGGGTGTAGTCGTCATTGAGCATCAGGACCTTATACATGGCGGGTTTTTTGGTTTTGGGGCGTGTCTTGATCACCACGCCCGTGTTTGGCCCGCCGCCGCCAGGACCTTCGTCCCCATCCGAACCAAACAATGGATCAGTCATCGATCCGTTCCGCTTCCTGTTGTGCCTGGTGCGATCCTGTGGTTGGTGTCACCCGGTTCGCAAGTCTTGGTGCCGAACGCGCGTTTCGTTCCATCTCTCCAGCGAGTCCCGGCGTTGCCTCCGGGGCCTTCCCAGCGCAATCCAATGGACCTCGCTTGGTCAGGAGACCCGGTTCGGGCACCGACGTATCCACCCTCCCCCGCCAACCCGGGGGCGGCGGCGTGGCCGGTCCGGTCATTGTAGGGGGAGCAGGGCGATCCAACAAAGACTCAACAGCGGGGCGGTCGGTCCGCTGTCGGGATACCTTTCACCGCCTCGATATGGGACTGCTGGTCGGCCCTCGCAACGGCGGCCCCCGCCAATCGGTCGGTGGCGTCCGAGGGCATCCCGGCGCGGCCCGAGTCGCGTTCGCCGGGGCGCGGAGGCCGAGAGAGGCCAGGGGCGCCGATCGCTCAGGCCGAAACCTTGCGGATCGCCTGTTGCAGTCCGTCCAGCAAAACGCCCCCTTCCGCGCCGCCGTCGCCGTTCATGCGTCGGGACAGGATCAGGCGTATGGTGTCCACGTGGACCCGAAGCACCTCGGCCTCGGCGCGGGTCGGCGCGCCGTTGATGCCTTCGATGAACCGGCACAACTGGTCGCCGACGACGGTAATCAGGTCGTAGCCGAAACTGCCGCCCTGGCCCTTCATGTCGTGGGCGACGCGGAACAGCTCCGTTTTGGTTGTTTCCGCCTGGGGAGGGTCATTCATGAGCTGATCGCAGATACGGCCCAACTGCGCCGCATCCTCTTCGGCCCAAACAAGATAGTCGTCCTGAAGATTGGCGATCAGCGCCTCGGCCTTCTCGATGGCCGCCAAGTCGACGCCTTCGGCGGTTACCGGCGCCTTGTGGGTCAAATCATCCGGCGGTGTGATGAACTCGGCGTCATCGGTGTCGTTGATCATGGCACGCTCCCCTGTCCGGTTCGACCACGCTCCATCCGTCGCCGATGCGTGGGACTCGTCGACAGTGACCCGGTCCGCCCTCCGCCACGACCTCCCGCTCGTTATTACTACCATTCTTGGCGGCGACCGGGGAAGCGAAGGTTGACCTGCGGTATGGGCGGGCCAGGGCCTTGCACGGCGAAGTCACGGTTCGGTCACGATGTGATCCGCACGGTCAGGGGTGTCAGGCCCGCGACCTCGGCCTGGAGGACGTCCCCTGGCCGCACCGGGCCGACGCCGGCCGGTGTGCCCGTGAACACCAGGTCGCCGGGGTGCAGGGCCACCAGCCGAGAGAGATGAGCCAGGATATCCGCCAGCGGCCAGATCATGTCCGCCAGGTCGCCCTGCTGGCGGGGGGCGCCATTGACGGCAAGGGTGATGCGGCCCCGATGCGGTGGGCCGTCCGTGCCCATCAGGACGGCGGCCGGGGTCAGGGTGCCCACGGGGGCGCTTTGGTCGAAGCCCTTGGCCATGTCCCACGGCGCGCCGGTACGCTTGGCTTGCGCCTGAAGGTCGCGTCGTGTGATGTCCAGGCCGACGGCATAGCCGGCCACCATGGCCAGGGCGGTGGCCGGATCCAGGTCTCGGCCGTCGGCGTCTCCCATGGCGCCGATCGCGGCCACCAGTTCCACCTCGGGATGCACCTCTTTGGTCGCCGGAGGGTAAGGCAGGTCGCCGCCGCCCGGCACCACGGCGTCGGCGGGCTTGGTGAACACCACGGGCGGGTCGCGGCTGGGGTCGTTTCCCATCTCCCGGGCATGGTCGGCGTAGTTGCGACCCAGGCAGAACACCCGGCGCACCGGAACCCACGCGTCGCCGCCCAGAAGCGGCAGGGCGACAGGTGGTGGTGGCGGAAAAAGGTACGATGGCATTGGCATGCTGTCCTTACGGCTGCTGAGGGGCCGGGAGAGGGCTGGGTTACTCGCCGATCGAGAGCAACAATCCCCGGACCCTGGCCAACCGGAACACCCGCAGGAAGAAGGCCGCGGCGGCCAGGAGCAACACTCCGTTCAGGGCAACGGCGGCGCCGAAGTGCACCAGGTTGAAGGTGCCCTCGAACATCACCTGGCGCATGCCCTCGAACACATGGCTGGGCGGAAAGGCGTAGCCCACCACCTGAAGCCACACCGGCAGGGTGTCCATGGGATAATAAATGCCGCTGATCGGCCAGAAGGCGAAGATCAGGATCCACGGCAGGCTCTCGGCCCCCAGGCCGAAGCGCAGCACCAAGGCGCTGACCAGCAGGCCGATGACCCAGCCCATCACCAGCATGTTGGCGAAAAAGGCCAGCAGCGGCAGGCCCAGCCCGTAGATGTTGTAGGCATAGAACAGCCAGGCCAGCACCGTCGCCGGCACCAGGCCGATCAGGGTGCGGATCAGGCTCATGCTCATCAATGCGCCCACCAGTTCCAGCGGCCGCAAGGGGCTGACGAACAGGTGGCCCAGGTTGCGGGCCCACATCTCTTCCAGGAACGACAGGGACAATCCCAGGTTGCTGCGGAACATGACGTCCCACAGCAGGACGGCGGCGATGAAGATGCCGGCGGCCTGGGCGATGAGCGAGGATTCCTCGGCGAGGAAGCTGGTGATGAAGCCCCAGGTGATCATCTGCATGATCGGCCAGTAGGCCAGTTCCAGCAGGCGCGGGACCGAGCCGCGCATCACGTACCAATGCCGCAGCATCAGCGCGAAAACGCGGCGCGGCGCGAAGGCGCGGGCGGCATGGGCTTCCCGATGGTCGGTGACGGCGGGCGTGGACGGGCGGTCAAACGGCATCGTCCACCTTGCGCAGGACATGAAACACATACCCGTAGGAATCGCCGAAGCGGCGCCAAGTGTCGATCTCGCGATCGTTGGCGTCCAGCACCTGGGTCAGGGCCGGGCCGGCATCGGCCCGCAAGGCGGCGCTGCGCTCGGCCAACGGCTTGAAGTAGTCGTCCCACCAAGCCTCGCGCGGAAGGATGTGCGTGCCCAGCACCTCGAACCCCTCGGCCACGGCCCGCTTGGACTTCTGCTTGACCGTCAGCAGGTCGAGCCCCTCCTCCTGCTCCCAGTAGGCGCGGGCCTCGTCCGGCGGCGTCTTGGTCAGCCACGCCACGTCACTGGCCACCAGCAGCCCGCCGGGCACCAGCAGCGGCCGCCACAGCCGCAAGCCCTCGACGAACCCCGGAATGTAAATACATCCCTCGGCCCAGATCAGGGCCACGCCGTCGGGTTCGTCGGCCAAATTGAAGAAGGATTGCTGGCGGGTCTCGATCAGGGTGGACAGGCCGGCGGCATCGGCGGCCATGGCCAGGCGCTCCAGGTACGGGCGGTGGCTGTCGATGGCCACGATCGAGTGCTTGAGCACCCGGGCCAGCACCAGGGTCTGGCGGCCAGGGCCACAGCCCAGGTCCAGGATCGCCCCTGGTGGCAGCGGCGGCAAGGTCCGCGCCACGGTCTCGGTCATGGCGTCGCTGCCGGGGCCTTCGCGGGGCAGGTCATGATGCAGGGTAAAGAAGGCGTCCCAGTCGATGGTGGTGTCGTCCACGGTTCCGGTCCCGAGCGGGGGCGATCCCTTGGGCATGTTCACAGGGGGCGGTGGGCGGAGCCCGTGACCCCCGGGGCGCTGCAAGGGAGGACTGTCCTCAAGTGTACGGGCATGCGCCTGCGTTGGGAAGACGGGGACGGCATCCTGTCGTGGTGGTGTCGGGCACGCGCCATATTTTCACCGTTTCGTCGTGGTGTTCTGGTAAGCGTCAAGAGGCCCGAACGATGTCGGTGCCTGCCCACCGTTCGGATCACCTAGGGATTGTAAATCGGCACTGGGAGGGGGATATGAAACAGCTTGGAGTGCTCTTGATCGCTGCGTTCGTGCTGGCCGCCTGCGGCGGGGGTGCCGCCAATGACACCTATTGCCGGCAGGTCCGCGATGGTGTGCGCCCGGTAACCAATCATGCCATCGAGCGGTGCGGCAGTCATATCGGCACGCCGCGCGGCACCACCCGGCCACGCAGTGATCGCGGCTGCGGCAGCGCCTGCTGGGGACCGGTGGGCTGAGTGATGGGCGTCTTGTTGCGCAGGGAGTGCCAGCGGCTCACACCGCCGGCTGCTGCTGGGTGATGCAATGGATGTTGCCCCCGCCCCAGGCCACCGCCAGGGTCTCCACTGGCACCACTTGGCGATCGGGGAAAGCGGCGGCGATGGCTTCGGCCGCGTCGTCGTCGTTGGGATCCCCATAGCGCGGAACGATCACCGCACCATTGCAGACGTAAACGTTCAGGTAGCTCAAGGGCAGCCGGCCGCGCCCCACCACGCCCGAAGGGTAGTCGACGCGCCGCGACGGTTGCGGCACCTCAAGCACGGTGAACGGCCGCCCCCGGGCATCGGTGGCCGCGCGCAACAGACCGGCGTTGTGCCGCAGGCGGCGGGTGTTGTCGTCGTCGGGGTCGGATCCCGTGCCGATCAGCACCACCCCCGGGGCGGCGAAGGCGCAGACGTTGTCCACATGGCCGTCGGTGCCGTCGTTCTCCAGCCCCTGGTCGAGCCAGATCACCCGGTCGATGCCCAGGTAGGCGGACAGGTTGGTCTCGATGTCGGCGGAGGTCAGGTGCGGGTTGCGATTGCCGTTCAACAGGCAGTCGCGGGTGGTGATCAGCGTGCCCTGACCATCCACATGGATCGATCCGCCCTCCAGGATCATCGGTCCCGGGAAGCGGCGTGCGCCGGCGGCGGCGATGGCCACGCCGGCCGCGCGGGCGTCGTCATCATAGGCGTGCAGGTCGCCGCCCCAGCCATTGAAGCCCCAGTCCACAGCCGCCAGGCCCTCCGGTCCCACCAGGAAGGACGGTCCGTTGTCGCGGAACCAGCTATCGTTCAGGGGTGTTTCGATGATGTCGACCCCCGAGGGTCCATCGGCGTCCAGAATCGCCTGGGCCTCGGTGCTCAGCCCGGGGGGCACGAGCATGGTGACCGGCTCGAAGGCAGCAACCGCCCTGGCCACCCGGGCATGGGCCAGGCGGGCGTCGTGCAGGTAGGGACCGTAGGTGCGGGCGTTGCAGGGCCAACTCATCCAGGTGCGGGTGTGCGGCTCGAACTCGCCCGGCATCCGGAAGCCAAGGGTGCGGGGGGGCTGGGTCATGGGTGTGCTGGTCCCCACGGCATGTCACGAGACCCGGCATTGTCCAGTGAAACCGGGGTGCCCTTGTGTTTTGAAGGTAAGGTATCGTGGACAAAGAGAGGCTGGTGAGGACCCTGCCACCCTCGGGTGATGCTCGTCACTCCTCCCCCGGCATGTAGAAGTCCGGCCGCGCCAGATCGGCGCTGCCCGCGCGGCGGTCGTCGAGGTTGATGCCCTGGATGGCCCTGGCCAGGGCATCGCAGCGTTGGCCGTGGGTCCGCGCCGCCTCGGCCCCCGCGTCGGATGCGGCCCGTCCGGCCCCGCCCCCGCACCGGGCGCGATACTCCTCCATCATCTCCACTGGGGAGAGGCTGTCGACGGGCGCCAGCCCCTCAAGTTCTGGCCCCTGTTCGGCACTCTGAGTGTGGGGCGCTTGGGTGTCAGTCATTTGGGCATGAGCCTGTGCGACGGCGAGGCCCGCCCCCAGGCAGGCCACCAGGCCGATGCGCAGGCTCCATCCCAGCATCAGGCTACCCGCATCTTGACGTAGCTGCCCGGCGCGCTCTCGACGGCCGGCAAAGGACCCTCGCCAGGCTGACGGGCCGGCACCTTCTCTCCGCCGGCATGGCGTTCCACCCACTTGGCCCAGTCTGGCCACCAGGAGCCGTCATGCTTCGTGGCGGAGGCTAACCACTTCTCCGGGTCCTTGGACCGGCTGGCGCTGATCCAATGACAATACTTGTGCGCCGCGGGTGGGTTGATCACACCGGCGATGTGGCCGGAGGCGGCCAACACGAATCGCACCGGGCCGCTATACAACTGGGATCCCCGGAAGGTGGAGACCCATGGGGCGATATGATCTTCGCGCGCCGACAGGAAGTAGGACGGTGTGCGAATTGTCGTCAGGTCGATATCCACCCCGTGGACCGGCACCGAGCCGGGCTCTTTCAGCAGGTTGTCCAGGTAGCACTTACGCAGATAGAAGCTGTGCATGGCTGCCGGCATACGTGTGCTGTCAGAATTCCAGTAGAGCAGGTCGAAGGGGAAGGGCTCCTTGCCCATCAGGTAGTTGTTGACCACGAACGACCAGATCAGATCGTTGGCGCGCAGCATGTTGAAGGTGGTGGCCATCTCGCCGCCGTCGAGATAGCCGCGCTCGTACATCTCGTGTTCCAGGTGATCGAGCGTGTCTGGGTCGATGAACACACCCAACTCGCCCGGCTCGGAAAAGTCGAGCATGGTGGTGAAGTGGGTGGCGGACGCCACCCGGTCCTGCTGTCCCTTGGCATGAAGCCACGCCAACAGCACGCCCAGCAAGGTCCCGCCCAGGCAATAGCCGATCAGGTTGACTTGAGGCTCGCCGGTGATCTTCTGGACGGCGTCGATGGCCTCCAGGGGGCCCAACTGCAGATAATCGTCGAAACCTGTATCGCGGTAGGTCTCGTCCGGATTCACCCAAGAAATGATGAAAACGGTATGTCCCTGAGCCACGGCCCAGCGCACGAAAGAATTCTTTTCGCGCAAGTCAAGGATGTAATACTTGTTGATCCACGGCGGGATGATTAGCAATGGCGTTTTATGGACCGTTTCCGTGCTCGGCGTGTATTGGATCAACTGCATCAGCCGGTTTTGCAGAACCACCTTGCCCGGGGTGTTGACAATGTTGTCGCCCACCGCGAACGCCTGTTCGTCGGTCATGGTGATGCGCAACTGGCCCTTGCCTTTTTCCAGGTCGGCCAGCAGATGCTCTAGCCCCTTGAGAAGGTTTTCACCGTTGCTTTCGAAGGTGGTGCGCAGCACCTCGGGATTGGTCATCAAGAAGTTGGTCGGCGCCAGCGCGTCCACCATCTGGCGGGCGTAGAAGTCGGCCTTGCGGCCCACCGGACTGGTCTCGTCCTCCAGGTCATGCACCAGGCCGAGCATCCAGCGCGATGTTAGCAGGTAGGATTGCTTGATGAAGTCAAAGACCTCGTTCTCCTGCCACATCTCGTCGCGGAAGCGATGGTCGTTCTTGTCCGGCCGCACCAGCGGCTCGGTTTCCTGGCCCAGCCAGCGTTGCGCCGCGTTCTGCCACAGCGCCATGTAGTCCTGCCACAGGTTGAACTGCGCCTCCATGATCTTGGCGGGATTCGCCATCATGCGCGCGGTCATGTCCAGGAACGCTTCGCTGATGTTCAGGGGGTCGCCAAACGGCATCATCTCGCCGGACGCTTGGCGGCGCACGAAATCATTCATCAAGCGCTGGCTGCGCTCTGCGATGTCCGCCATAGCGGCGGCGAACTCGTTGGGATCAGGAGGTTTTGGATGCTCGCCGGTGTTGCCCTGTTGATCGGCCATCGTCCCTTCCTCTATCATCCGCTGCGCACGAACGCCTAATGTCTGGGCCGGTTCCTTCGGTGCGTCGAGGGAGGCGCGCCGAAGGCAAGCCGCTGTTCCCGTGACATGTACCATGACTGGCGGGCCATGGGGAGGGGGGGCACGCCAGATCGGAGCCGTAACTCCCGGTTGACATGGGTGTTCCGCCGGAGCGCGGCAAGGGTTGCCTGGACGCCGGTGTGAGGGCGCGGTCGGGTTGGACCCGTGGAAGCCCATGGCGTGTCAGGCCACGACCAAACGACGACGATGAGGGGACCGAGCGCGTGACAGACATCAGGCCAGGGCCGGACCGGCCGACCCGTTCCGACTGGCGCCGGGCGCTTGCTCAGGGCATCCCGCGCGCGT
>Ga0126339_10002796_pt1 | contig 12560 bp, 2 predicted proteins | sample OrbTmetagenome_2_FD_92532 | JGI IMG/M metagenome (GOLD analysis project Ga0126339, IMG submission 92532) | Coral microbial communities from Petempiche,Puerto Morelos, Mexico - Orbicella T R C metagenome | ecosystem: Host-associated > Invertebrates > Cnidaria > Coral | place: Petempiche,Puerto... | reverse complement strand
TTTGTATCCACGCTATTTGCATCTACGCCGCTCGTATGCACACTCTTTGTACCACGCCGTTTTGATTTGTGGAGTTGTTTATTAAAGGCCAAGAGAGTTTTTTACGCTTATTGCAGTTTCACATTGTATCTTGAATCCGTGAATAAAACTGACTGGCGGACTAACTATTCGACTGGCTGACGGACTAACTGGCTGACTGATAGACTGACTAACTCACTGACTGACTGACTGACTAACTGACTGACTGACTGACAGACAGACTAACAGACTGACAGACTGACTGACTGACTCACTGACCGACTGACCGACCGACTGACTGACAAACAGACTAACAGACTGACAGACTAACTGACAGACAGACTGACTGACTAACAGACTAACAGACTCACTGACTCACTGACTCACTGACTCACTGACTCACTGACTCACTGACTGACTCACTCTATCCTAGAGGCTGTTTATAATCATTACTAACTCCTAATTCAATTTCCCGGCGGTAGTCCATGAACTTGGAAGACTGATAACTTTCCAAATCATTAGTGTAGGTAAATTCGTCCAAGAGGATCGTGGTCCTGTAAGAATAACCTAACAATGTAAATAAAAGACACGGTGATGAGCCCAATGCAGGGATAAAACGAAGCTCGCTGAGTGCCTCTTTACCTCTAAACTTGTTAAACAAGTGCAAGGCCATGTACACTTACCTCATGTTTTCAAACGAAAAAGAGTGGATATACAATAAAGAAAAAAGTAAATAGAAACGTTTTTATAAAGCGAGGCCAAACCCCGATTTAGATATGAAATGGATACAAATTCAAAAGGTTACCACTGAAAAATAGCACGTACGGTTTTATTCAGGAGCGTGCAAGAACCTTGTGGTAAACGTAAAGAGCACATCACCTTACATCACATCGGATCGCACTTATCACCTCTAGTCTCCAAAAAAATCAATTTCTCTCTCCTTCTTACGGTACTTACATTCAAGTTCCGATATACTGGACCTGGAAGATTTAGCGATCTTTAGAAGCTTCTTCTGGATTAATGAAGGACTCACAGCTTTTTGAGTTTTCTCTTTTGGCGCTGTGACTTTGGCAATGTTTCAAAAAAAAAAAAAAAAACAATTAGCATCCAATAGAAGCAACTGTGGCAATGCTGAATTGTTATGAAGTCCATAGATACCCTAGAAAGTGATCTATTTCGAAAGGCAGTAAAAGAGCATCAGGCAATGTAAACTATTCTAAAATATTTTGATGCACACGTATGGGAGGGAAAACCTTTCTGAAAATAGAATGGAATTGAAAACGGAGCAGTTGGTCAATGAACACTAATGAAGCCTTTAAGTTGGCGGAGATGATTGTCACTTAGATGTGAAAAGAAAAGAATAAGACTTCTTTATCCCTGAGTAAGCTAAAATCTCGTTAAGAAAAAGATAAAGCAACTTCATGGCTGTGTTCAAAACTAGAAGCCCCGGCAAAGGTCTGTGATATATAAATGGTGTCAAAACCAATGTAAAAAAGAAAAATCCATGAGGATGTAAAAAAGGGAGTAACCACAGCCAAGGAAACCGTTTTCTTAATGAAATACAATGTAAGTACTTTATATTCTCTATTGTGTCTTCAATAGATTTTTTCCTATAATCTAAATCATCCACTGTTCTTTCGCCAAGCTGAATCAGGCAATGCTAAAACTAATTTTGTATATCTAATAGCAAGTACAACAAACCTGTTAGTTTAAAAACAAAAACACTATGCTTTTCTCCGACACACAGTGCTGAAGTGTCTTGACAAAGGTCAAAGTTCATCGTAACACAGTGTGGACTCAAGTCTGACTGGGAGAAGGTGGGTGAATGATCGTCACTTGAATGACATTCCCCTCAGATAAAAAAAAATAATAAACATTGTTTACTATTAAGCTGTAACTTTACCATAGTGGAAGGGAGAGCATACAAAGCCGGCAGACCAGGCCTAAAATCAACACCATACTTCAGGCCATTGGCTATAGTAGCGCTAACTTGAGCGCCGTTAAGCAGAGGAAACCGGAGGGGGGGGGGGTACTCAAAGAAACGCATCCATGTGCAGATTGGCAGAAAAGAAGCAGGATAGATTTGTTTATGTACAGTGTATTTAGAGCCAACCTCTGCTCCACCAGAGGAGCAGGTATGACAGGAAGAATGGTGATGATGACTTCCGGTTTGAGATGAAAGATTTCAATTCCGTTTTAAACCCCGTCCATTTTTTATTATGAAGGGAATTGATTTTTATAGTTTCTGCTAAAAATTGAATATCAAATAGCATCAGTCCACACCCTACTTCAGACCGTTATGGCTCAAAAAGCAGTAACCTTCAGCTCCATGGATGAAGGTAATATAAGAAATACCCCCTCCCCACCTCCCCTCGTGAACCAGTCACGTGCAGGTATTAGTGCACAGTAGTCGTGTATTGAATGCAAGGACAAGGCTCAGTGAATCGTTATTACCATAGTTTGTCAGTCCAAACACTGCATATCCCTTAACTTTCGTGGCCTTTGCGCATCTACAAGCCAAGTCAGGCAGATAAGCGTTAAATTCTTGGTAAGCGTATTTTAACCCACTCCATTTGGAACTGGACGATTTACGGTCTGTGAATAAAAGATCGGATAGAGGGCTGCCTTTTTGAGTTTTTTCCTTGTAGCACCCTATCCTCTGGAAACTTACGCCAGGACATCTTTGGCCTTGAAAAAAAAAAACAAATCCTTAATGCAATACATAAATCCTTTATAGTTTCTATAAGTTCAGTCTTTTTCGATCCTCCAGTTTTTATTTATTTTTTAAGATAATAGATTTGAACTAATAAAACTGATTTGGGGGTGAGGTAAGCGTGAAAACGAATAGCAAATATTTTTGACCAAACAAGTAATCATTTTTGGTATCAGCTTAGAGGGCTGATATGTATATTTTTTCGGAGGATTTAACTTCCCTTCAGGAGTCCAAACATTGCTTTTTTGAATTTGAACTATGCCTCCCCAGTACTAGACTCTGAATCTTGGCGCACTGTTTTGTCTATGATTAAAAATGTCTCTAAAAATACGCTTACCTTGTGTCGGTGATGTGAACAAGAATAGTGAAAAGAACACTACAAGATAATTCACTACCATAGATGTCTTCTTGTTCGTCATGATCATGACAATAAAACTGTAAAACATAACATTCAATTTGATATAAAATAGATATTAATATGTGAGCTTAACTGCATGCTACGCTCATACTAATTTGACCGAGCAAAGACAATGCTTTTGAGTTTCTTTGCGATGTCAGATTTACTTTAGATTTTTCTTACAGCTTTTCTTGCAATTTCGGAACTCGCTCGATGTTTGGAGCGGGACAAATCTTAAGAACAGTACTCTTCGAATTATATCTATGCTGCCAAGAATACAGGAACATGTAACTGGGTAACTATATGAGAGAAATTTCGAAACACCTGGATTCAGTGGTTTGTCTTGTCGGTCTATGCTCAGCAGTTCTGACAATTATAATTTTAAGAACCACAACTTAAGGTAAAAGTGAACCCTGGAATAAAGAAACCTTTCTAACATCATCTTGTTGCTAATTAAGACATCCTCTGCATAAGGCTTTAGGATTGGCAAAAAGCAAAATATTTTCAATGGACTTCTTTCTGCTGGCAGACGGTCAGTTTGTAAATTTTTGCGAGATCTTGGTTGAACAGAAGTTCCTTTTGTCAATAACATTTATTGTGCAGCTAACATGTTACAACGTATCACTTCTGATTACCATTTCGTTGCCTATTCTATAGGTTTAGAGCCTCCGTAGTTAACAATCTCGCGGCTCAAGCGCAGACCTTTCTTGAAGAGTTAAGATTAATAAGGACAAGTCAAGGAAGTGAGTATTACCTTATCCTCGTGTAACGTTGAACAAAGAGCAGCTTTCGCAGTTTTAATTTATCTCTTCGTGTCCCAGCTCAGTAAATGATCGAAAAGCTATTTGTAAGCCATTAAAATACCGCAACAGTGAACTGACAGTTGCTTTCAGCTCTAAAGATCCAAGTACCTCGTTTAGTGATTTTTTATATTACTATTGTTTAAGTGTTCTTAGGCGAAATGCGCTATTGAACAGAGAAAGCAATCTTCGCCAGACGTTTTTTCGGTCATTAAGGGCAAACTATTCTAGCGTTCCAAAATGCACAATAGACATACCATTATGTTTTGACATCCAGGCTAATCACAGAGAAAAGTTTGTTATGAGTACCGTTAATAATACATTAGGAAGGAGGAGAAATAGTATACAAAAACATTTTCAGCCCCAAAAAGTACAGGAGGTTGGGGAATCTTGATCCTATGATTTGCTGCACGGCAAGCTTTTTTTGTTTAATGAGCTTCGTGAAGGGAACACGAATACAAATCTGAATTTTATTTTGCCTTGTTGTTTATTGTGTCCCGCAGGAGTACCTGCAACCGACATACATACAATCCAGTTTAATTGTTCACAATTAGTTGTTATTGTTTTCAGAAAATGAAACACGACCGGTGGATTTGATTTTTCAATCTTTGAACTTGATGGGCTCCTGTTTGGGATTAGTGCCATCTATTTGGAGCAAAAATTATTTGCCTCGTTTTGATTTAAACAACTTGAGACTTAAACTTCTTCTTCAGATGTAAACCTCTTTGTATTGGCTGAACCAAATAACAGTCTAAGCATTTTGATCCAACAGCAGGTGAAAAATATTGTCGCAAGGGAGAACGATTCTCTCATACGTGGCTCTCATGCGAGGGTCCAATCCAATGGTATTTTTTTTTGAAATCTATTTTTAGACAAAGGCTACTACCAGGAAAGATACCTGATTGGTTGAGCGTTGTGACGTGTATTTTACAGCCCATGACAGCTTGGGGTCTTTTCGCTGTTGTTTCACCATAAGGTCGCTGACCAAGAATACGTAAGTCGCGAAAAACCTAGTGGCTCCAACGAGCTATAATCATGGCCATCTTGGTGACGGGGCAAGGTGGCCATTGTGTAAAGATAGAGTGGATATACAGCGAGTTATGTGTGTTACAATGTGACACGTTTCGGGGAGAGGGACAAGGTTTTCATTTTTTCAAAATGCTTACTATTGCATTTTGAAGGCGAAAGGTTAAAGCCATGCTCACCTAAACAAATAGAAATGAAATGCCATGTGCCAAGGTAAATGGTTCGTGCGGTAACAAACCAGGCAAAAACTTCAGACGGTCAGAAGTGGCAAATCTTTCAATTATAGACATTAGCTAAAGTTCCATGCCTTGAAATATTACATAAGCATTATATTTATCTTGCCAAGGCTGGTTTTACACTTAAAAGTTTCTACATTATCCTTAAGAAGTATTTAACAATCTTTCAAGAAATCATCAGGTTGCGAAGTTATAATAAACGGAAAGAACAAAAACTTGCCTCGAGTTAGGTAAAAGAGATTTGACGGACGGTGTCAACTCGAGCTTGAGCCGATAAGAATGCATTGACCTTTGGAATAATACATAGTTTAAAATCCTACTTGAAATCCCTTTCTACTATTCCTTTGCTTCGTTTTATGAGGCCTGCATTTCGCCGGAAGGTATGTGTTCAGTCAAGTTTCTTATGATTTCTTGTCCAGTTAATGTTTTTCCTCTTCCAGAGGCTTTTTCTTCAGAATTGATTTAATATTTGTTTTTGTCCGCTTTGAGTTGAAAAATCGGCAACATGTCGGTGAGCAACTTGGCTCACAATTAGGAGAGCAACCCGAGGCGCACTGGGAACCAGGCCAACTCATGGGCTGAGACATTGGAAACTGAGAAGAGGCAGCTGGTGCAGGGGGGTTTGTGGCTTGGACGGGGAATTGATTATTCCACTGTTGTGCTGGTGGTTGGTAGACCTGAGGGCTTGGAACGACTGCTGTTACCGGTTGAGGTGGTGTAGCAGGCATGGGTGCCGGCACAGGCTGATAAAAAGGCTGGCAACAGGAAGCTAGACACAGGGGAACACAGGCTGATGGACAGTTGCTGGGACATTGAGTGACATCTTCGTAGCAACCTGCATTGCGAATTGAAGTTCAAGTGAAAATTGAATAAGGCTTTTAAGAACCTAACATGTATCTTAGCGCGAACGTTGCATTGTTTTCTTGAATATTTATTTTAATTACCTGCCGCAGCAATCTTTCCCTCTCCAAGTTTATCCAGCAATTTTCCGAGGAATGTGTCTGCAGCTCTGAATCGCAAGATAAAGTAAGCTTTCACTCCTTCAGGCTCCTTTGAAGAACTGAAAAAAGGTATATTATAACCGGTCATTACAAGTGCAGAATGCTCGGTAAGATTAAAATTTAAATTGTTCTTAGATTCAGATATATTCAGTCACAATAACCAGGACCGTAGCAGACAAGTTATGAGTAAGGCAATGCCCATTGTTAAATTTTCTTCCTAGTAGGTATTTAGGAGTGTTTCACTTTCCTTCTTCAAAAAGAAAACCAACAAAAACGAAAAGAGACAACAACAACAACAATACCAACAACAACTTCATTTGTACTCAGCTAGAAATTAGAGATTAAATGAACAAAAATAAGTTAAAGTAAAACGAGTTCATGGCTGCCAGAAATAACCCCCGGCTATAACCTTAATGGGCTAATAAGACCCGGTAGCTATCCTTAGTGATTTAAAGTGATTATTTATTTGGGTCAAATAAGAGGAGAAAATAAGAAAAAGACATGCAAGAGCACACACACACAAAAAAAATAATTATACATACAGAGTTAGTGCAAAATAGTTGGATAATACAATGTACTAGTCACATACAGAGGTACAGATATTCAATATGTACTAATAGCTTACAAGTGCCTCGGTTTATCTCATACTGGCTACAGCTCTGATAATCCGCAGGACCTGTGCCCTACATGCATAATCTCCGTCTCGATCCAAATTACAGAATGTATTCAGGTGGTAAAGTAATTTTCTTGTGTTTTCTTTCTATTTATTTTTTGAAGGATTGCCGTCTTTCGACAAATGAAGAGTTATATGTTATGCATTTTTTGTCATCTCTCTGAGATACATACATAGAACGTACCTGAATTTACTAAAGAACGCTCCACGAAAGTCTTTATCGTCTTCGTACACATTAAGCACCTTAGCAAAAAAATAATCGGGGAATTACACATTAGATTCCTAAAAACCGAAAATCAATTCTTAAAATTAAAAACTTACAGATAATCCCGTTGCACAGTGACGAATAACAAACAGCTGCAAATGACTAAACCGTTATTTGCGCAAACCCACTCCCCCTCCTCCTCCCCCCGCAGTTAACGAAGAGAAGACTGAGGGTAGGAGAGTTAATCCCCCTATATAGACCGTGTTCCCAAGGGAATCCCTCTAAAGTTATTTTCAGATCATTGAAATTCCAGACTCTAATCCTTTGATGCAGATTTTGCTCAGGTGAACAGCTCACGTGGACAGCCCAAGTGGGTTTACGCGCAGCTTCTTCCTCCACGAAAAACATCCACGAAACGCGCATGGTGACGTTGTCCACGGAATAACTGGGTAGCATGTCTAAAAATAACTTGAGAGGGATTACCCTGAGGATAGGGTCTATATGGGGGATTAACACTTTAACTGTTTATTCTCTCTTCATAATAATGATTGGTAGGCGTATTCAGATCTCACCTTAAGCTCTATATCTCTTCTGGTGGATTGATAATTGTTATTTGACACAAAAAGAAAATCGTTATCCCAAGGCAGTCCTGTCTTTATTTCAACAAGGAAATTTTTACCTGTGAAGAAATACCCATTTATGAAATTAACAGATGGTTTAGTATATTTAAACAATAGCCTCCATCTGACGCGAAAATATGTAAAAGCCGGGTGCCATAAAAACACGGTTATTTTGGGGAGACCTCTTTTTCAATTCATAAACTTCAAAGTACTTCTGTCGGCGCCCCAAACATTCAGTTCTATTCAATTTAATGATTTGCAATTGGTTAAAATGAAAACGTACTTAACGGGCAGATACAATCTTGGAGATATCATCATATCAATATCTAGCTGTGACTCCGTCACTTGATGCGTTTAGACCAATCAAGGGCGAGAATTTTTGGCCCATTATAAGATTAGTTGTTGGTGTTTGCACTGTAGAAGACCCTGCAATAATTTTACCATCTCTTTTGGTTACTGTGCATTTACCGAGGGAGGTTTTAACTTACATGTAAGATTCCTCAAGTCGTCGTCTTTGGGCAGAAGGGAATTATTAGCTGAATCCCGGTGGGGTACTTTTGCAGCGGGTTTGGCAACCGGAGCCGTCGAGATTTTTGCAGCAGAGAACGTCTTTGATAATCGAGGCGGTTTAGGTGATGCCTTGATACTTAAGCTGCCCTTTGTTTTCGCTTTTCCAAGTAAACCCTGTTGCTGGAGCATACCTGTAAGTTGAAAATATTAAACTTTGATTTTATAACATACGAGTTTACATAGCTCTATTAGTCAGTTCCCTCTCGATCACTATCCACCCTTGCAGATGAGCCCTAAAACCACCAGCTGCAGTTTGAAATATTTCGTTAAACTAACAAAGTTTTTACAAGAGATTGTGTTAAATACCACACTAATTCGTAGCCTACCTTTCCTTATTTTAACAGGTCCTTCTTGCATCTGTGGTGGTGAAAAATTGCGGATCCTTTTAAGCGCAATCCCTTGAAACAAATTGAAATGGATGTAGCGTTAATATGCAGCTCAAACACATTGTTCCAACCTGCAAACGTCATGCCGTAAAATTTGACCCTAGCAAAATTAAATTCGTAATATTTTCTTTAAGCCCAGAATACGAAATAAGAAAATTCTGCGTTATATGCAGTGTTTTAAGGCCTTCTTTCTTAAACTTTGAGTGGTTACTTTAGCGCTTAATATTAGATTCAGGTCTTTGTGAGTCCGAAACAATAAATAATTGTCATTTATTTGTTTATTCTTTGAGAAATGTTTGTGAGCAATTTTAGTCAAGTCAAGGGAGTCATAAGTACCACAGTGGGCGCAATTTTTTCAACTCTGCTCGCAACTGACTACGTTTGGCCATTGCTTATAACATGCTTGTACTTCAGTCATTTTAAAATTTAAACTCAAGGACCGTCATGGTTTTGCCTTGCACCAGCCACCAGACTTCTTTTTTTTAAGGACAGCATTTAGATGGCATTTGGCAACGATAGTGTCCTACCGACTGAGCAAACTTTGCAAAGTACCTCCAAAACCGTGACCGACGGCTGCAGTTTGAAATATTTCTTTCAATTAACAAGGTTTTTACAAGATTGTAATAGTGCTAAGTACTAGGCCACACTATTTCGTAGCCTACCTTTCCCTATTTTGGCAGGTCCATCTTGCATCTGTGGTGATGAAAAGTTGTGGATTCTTTTAATCTCGATCCCTTGAAACAAATTGAAAATGAATGTAGCGCTAATATGCAGTTCAAACACTATTGCTCCAACCTACAAACGTCATGCAGAAAACATATAACGTAGCAAGATTAAACTCGTAATAGTTTCTGTGTATAAGCCCAGAAAGCGAAATGGCCAAATTCTGAGTTATACATGAATGCTGAGTTTTTCAAGGCTTTCTAAAACTTAGAATAGTTACTTTAACCCTATTCATTTGTGTCACGTCTACGTGAGTCAGGTAATGAGTAATTGTCATTTAGTTGTTTATTCTTTGAGAAATGCCCGTGCACAATTAGCCCAGCCAAGGAAGTGGCAAGTGGGACTATGGGCCCAATTTTCCAACTCCGTTCGCGTTGCGACTTCGTTAAGCCATTGTTTATAATTTTCGTCAACTTTACACTGATCACTTGTGCGTTTTACTTCAGTCAACGTTACATTTGTAGACAAGTCAGGATTTTGCCACCAGACTTCTTAACTTTTAAGTACAGCAATTAGATCACGGCGTTTGGCAATTTTCGTGCTCTTCTGACTGAGCAAACTTTGCAGTTCCAATAGACCAATTTCGATATATTAAAATTCAGCCTAACACAATAGACCTCAGTAGGAGGCTCTGGGGAATAAACCCCACAAACTCTGTAGTTATTCCTCAGAGCCTCGTACTGAGGTTCATTGTTTTAGGCTGAATTTTAATATATCAAAATTGGTCTATTGACTACCCAACGTGAAGTTGTACGCAAGTCAATATCTTTTTAATTAAATTGTGTCTATTCGCGAGTCCGTTTGGAGAAGGACTTTGAAAAGAGCGTCAAGTCTTTTTTTATTTCTAAAGAAATCCTGGCACTAGCTTTCACTTCTGTAAATTATTGAAATCACCGTCTTGCTCACGCGAACAATTACTATACGCTGTACTTGTTCAACTTACAGTGTGACGGGCATTATATATATATGCATAAAAAAAAAATGACATTTTCATTAAAACATCGCGATAGAGTAGGGTTGTTTTGTGGACAGCGGCTTTTGACAAGCTAGGAACAGATGTCGATGGTCGACGCGTAGATCAGATAGGCCAATTCTTGCATGCCGAAAAACTACACTAGTACGTAACCGAATTTTTCAGCCTGGCCTAAAATTCCCGTGTATTGCAGTCCGAACATTATGAAATCTTGACTAAATTTTCCACAAGACATTAACTCAATCTTGAATCACTTTTCCCGTTAATTTTTTTTTCAGCAAAAAGCGGTTTATAACACGTTACAAATGGTAGCCTACCTTTCGCAATTTTCCATGGCCCGTGTTTTGAAGAATTCTCGACAGTTGTATAATCATCCTCTGCAAATATACCGTAACGTACGTGAAACTCAAACCGATGTGATCAGTAAGAGCGGCGTACAGTTACCAATATTGCAGTTGAATCAAAGGCATAAGAGCTCCAAATGATCTGAGAACAGCTCATTACAACTATGGAATCGAATGCTGCACAAAATTTAAACTGTTAGCTACCTTTGTCTCCGCTTATGAAGGAAAATACTTTTTTACCTAACAATGCACATGTACCTAAATGTTATCTTATCTAAACAACACCGTAGATGCTCTTCTTTCGTTATTATTGTTGTTTTACACAGTTCTATTGACTACACAAACTTAGCCTGCTAAACAGGCGGATCGCGAAGCATGATGCACGAGCGCGGAGCGGTAGTCGAAAAAAAAAAATCCAACAAGTGGTTGCGCTCCGCGCTCGTGTATCGCGTTTCGCTCTCTGCCCGGCTAATCCGCCTGTTCTGCAGGCTAACACAAACTTAGCCGGGTTGAACTAGATACATGCTCGTACGTACCAGTTCCTGTTATAGGATAATCGTCAGGTTTTTCCTCGCTCTTGCTTTGACTCACAGAATCCGAGAGTTCATCTAATACAACCACCTCACCTTTATCTGACAAAATCAAACAGAAACATCACTACCTTTATCACGCCCTTAGCTGAGCCTATCTGACTTGACCATTTGCATCTGTGGTCTCAAAGTGTAAACTTACTACCTGACTGAAAAACAGGCATGAAATCTTCGGGTTTTTTTTTTTTTTTTTTAATTTTATCGAATGTAAAGATCTATGATACTGGATGGAACACAGTTTCGACCAATTCAAGAGGTTACATTACTTGCAAAAAAGTTTCGGACGATTTTAATTTCGGACAAAAAAGTGTCCGAAAATAAAACCGTCCAAACTTTTTAAGCGTTCGAGATATTTACTGAAGAGTATAAAACTTGGAAGTAGCTTCAAAGCTCTTGTTTTCCATCATGCCGGGCCTCATGGAGCGAATTCTAGTTGAGACACGACTTCACATAAACAGCTTGATAGCATTTGTGATATTTTCCCGTCGGTGTATTAGTGAAAGCTCGACTGGCTGCAGTAAAAATATCATTTACACAGATGCTGTTTCAGCCTAAATCCTGTTTTGTAGGCGTAAAATTATTTTAGCTATGTTTCAGCAGTGTCCGAAATTATTGTCCAAATTTTGTCCGAAATGAGATAAAAAGTGTCCGTAAATTAAACGTCCGAAATTTCTTGCAAGTTATGTATGACAATTTTTTTTTTTGTAATTGACTGTGATACAAAGAGCACTAGTATAATACTGTGTATATTTAAGCCTTATCAAACACACAGTGGCTTAGAAGTTCAGAAGATTGAATATTGCTTGTTACCTTGTCAGAATGCATTCGCAGCCTGCAGTCACTTATAATGATCGTAAGAACTACTTACGCCCGTTAGCTGCATTATTTGAGGCCAAAGGATTCAATTCCGAACCTGCAAATTAATAATATTAAAGTAAGGGAGTGTGGAGGGAGTGTCAATAAATAACATTTCCAATGTGGTGAAGACTAAAAGTCAGGGCTTCAACTGGATTCGAACCCGTGACCTCCGCGATACCGGTGCGATGCTCTACCAACTGAAATATCGCTTAAATTGGAAAATTAACTGCGATGATCAATCTTCACTTTCATCTACAACCGCAGTTCATATATGAATTATTCCATATAAACTTAACATCGTGGTGAAGACTGTGGAGCAAACTAACAAATAAAGAAAGATCGGCCATAAATCTCAAGCAGTTTAAGACCCACGTACGGAGGCTAGATCTAAGCAGCATCCTAGATGGATGTAGTGGCTGCCATCTTT
>Ga0126339_10002795_pt1 | contig 12560 bp, 6 predicted proteins | sample OrbTmetagenome_2_FD_92532 | JGI IMG/M metagenome (GOLD analysis project Ga0126339, IMG submission 92532) | Coral microbial communities from Petempiche,Puerto Morelos, Mexico - Orbicella T R C metagenome | ecosystem: Host-associated > Invertebrates > Cnidaria > Coral | place: Petempiche,Puerto... | reverse complement strand
TGAAAAAGCGTCAGGTTGTCAGTTTTTCAAAAGTTCCAGTTTGGCTCGAAAATCGTTGAAATTTTGCAAAAATGTTGCGGCAGTGTGGATGTTCTTCAAGAAACTGCTTTTGATCATTTCGTTAGAGCTAATTAAGTTCGTATTACATAACATTTAGGGACCATTTCGTGAATTTATAAAGTTTTAGCAAATGTATCGTGACAATATCCCTTTCAGGTGGTTCATACCAAAAAATATGGTAACGTTGATGAAAAATTCCATTAAAAAACAAACAAACAAACAAACAAACAAACAAACAAACAAACAACACCTTTTAAAAACATTTTGAAACGATCTTGCCGAATTTGCCTCTAGGAAAATGTGAAATTTAAGAAGAGTACACAGTGGTCAAAGCTTTTTTACGTAGCAACGGCCACAGCAACGGCTGTTTACGGTAAGAGAATGACCAAAAATATAGATTAGTTTTAGCATATATGACCGTTACTTTAAAGTAAATCTGTAAAGAGATGCACAACTGGATTGGTATAATTACTTCGACTGATTTACCATCACAGGCTCATTCATTTCCCTTATGAAAAGGAACATTTCCTACAACTGCGGAAACCTATTTACAAACTAGAACATCCATACACACCCCCCTCCCCCCCACTCCCAAGATCCAGTCTGCAACCCCCCGCAATGTTTGGCTTGTTAATTGCTTACTCCATCATGTAAGAAACTTTAAGTGCAATTTTTTCAAAGGTCTACTTTTGTACCAAGTGCCAACATTTCTACGTTGAAAGGTATTTGAGAGAAATTCCTGAAATTTGGGGTAATCAAAGACCAACAGTGTCGTGATGCAATAACCTAAAAAAAATCATAACATTTTAACGTCTGTCACGTGACACTAGATAATTTGTTCACTGGGTTTGATGCAAAATAGGGTTGTTTCCAAATAAAGCCTATTCTTGGGTTTCACCCACGTGACCAATAGCTTACTATCCGCCATCTTGGTGTCCCTCAAGCGTAAACAAAGCGTATCCAAGGAAGAGTTCATGTGAGAAAGAAGGGATGGTTTTATGCGTTGTTGTTGGCTGTTCGAGCAAAAGTGGAAATCGTAAAGGCTTAGGGGTTTTTTGTATACGTAAGATTATTACAAATCAAGGGGAAGATCAGGAGGAGGAGGAGAAACGAATAGATTTATGTGGTGAGTCGCGGCGACACTACAAACAAGAGAGTGCTAGTAAGAGAGTGAACAAGGTTGTAGCAAACACTTCGCTCTGAAACTACCGGAACAGAGAGGCTTTGGTTGATAAATTGGTCAGCAAAAGGATCAATTAAACTTAAAGCTTCTGCTTTAATTTTGCACTGGTTGAGTTTGGCATAAAGCTGATCTATTTCCTCTTTCGAAGGCCGCGCCGATGCACGCTGCATGCGCTGAGGCGCCGGCTGATGCAGTCCCAGAACTAGAAGCTGCTGCATGCTTCGAGGCTCGCGGCTGTTGTAGATCCTCAATTTTCTGGTCGAACTTTTCTTTGAGCTTGTTAGCCGATGAAAATCGATGAACTTAGCCCTTGCATCCGGCACTTCATTGACATATGTCGGCAAAATCCATGAGCATTTTACCGGTGTGCAAGCGAGCTTGCCATGAATTCGTGTAGTTGCCTCTAAACAAAATAAAACACTCGCGATATGTGAGCATAACTCAGCCAGTCCAGCTTTGCATCCCAAGCAAAGGGCTGACAAGATAGTCCCATCGTTTTCGGAAATAACCCAAATGTTCACTAGTTAAAGGATCATTCATACGCTTGCTCTCACGACATACTTGCCGGCGATTACCTTGCCTACAACTGAGGTTGTAAATCCCGACACCATTTGATTAAACGCCTCCACACTCTTGAACGCCTTGAGCTGCTTGTTGGTGTAGAAGCTGGTCTCAAGAACGAGGTAACTCAGCAGGTCCGAGACTTCCACAGGAGGCAAGCATTCTGGACTGAGCTGCTCGGCTGTTATGCTTGCGGGGTAAAACCCGATGACCGAGATCTTTTGCGAATATCTTTCCTTTACTCGACTCTAAGCTTTTGGCATACTCAGAGAGCACTGGGATACCTTTAGATGAATGCCCGGTACTTTTATCGTTTTTTTTCTTTCTGGAAATTCATGTAGTTGTCGAAATAATAAAGCGATAATAGACAAGCTTCACTGTAGAAATGGACTATTATTAGCATAAATTTGGCACCCGAGGGACACCAACATGGCGGACACTGATTTGATTAAAGCTTGTGAGGTCACGTGAAACCCAAGAATAGAAAGCACTGAAAACAAGAGTTACCTGTCAAAACTTTATTTTATTGCATAGAACAGTACAGAAACTTACTGAGGGCTAAGATTAGCATCTTTAAAAAGTTAGGTAAGCATTGGTTGGGATCCCTGCACCTAAAACCCAAGTGCGGCGCATCTCTAAAAGCGCGAGAACTAACGAGAGAAAGGAAAGTTGATAGGGGCGAGAAAATCTCACCTAAGCACTATCCAAATCGATAGACTTCCACAAGTGAAATACACGTGTGTAGATTTGGGGGAGGGCTAAAAGTAGCATCTTTAAAAAGTTATGTAAGCATTGTTTGGAAGCCCTGCACCTAAAACTTGAGTGTGGACCATCTCCAAACGTGCGAAAAGTTACGTGAGAAAAGAAAGTTGATAGGGGCGAGAATGTCCAACCCCAACACTTTGCAAATCGATAGTTTTCCACAAGTGAAATACACATGTGTAGATTTTGGGAAGGGCTAAAAGTACCATCTTTAAAAAGTTAGTCAAGCATTGGCTGGGATCTCTGCATCCTAAACCGCGAGAATGGCGCATCTCTAAACGCGCGAGAACTTACGAGAAAAAAGAAAGTTAATATGGGCAAGAATCTCTCACCAAAGCTCTGTCCAAATCGATAGACTTCCACAAGTGAAATACACGTGTGTAGATTTGGGGGAGGGCTAAAACTAGCACCTTTAAAAAGTTAGGTAAGCATTGGCTGGGATCCCTGCACCTAAAAAGGGAGTGTGGCGCATCTCTAAATGCGCGAGAACTAACGAGAGAAAAGAAAGATGGTAGGGGCGAGAAAATCTCACCTTAGCACTGTCCAAATCGATAGACTTCCACAAGTGAAATACACAAGTGTAGATTTGGGAGAGGGCTAAAAGTAGCATCTTTAAAAAGTTAGGTAAGCATTGGTTGAAAGCCCTGCACCGGAAACGGGATTGTGGCGCATCCCTAAACGCGGAAGAACTTACTCGAGAAAAGAAAGTTATATGGGCGAGAATGTCCAACCCAAACACTCTGCAAATCCATAGTTTTCCACAAGTGAAATAACACGTGTGTAGATTTGGGAGAGGGCTAAAAAGAGGATGTTTAAAAAGTTAGTTAAGCATTGTTTGAGATCCCTGTACTTGAAATTTGAGTGTGGTGCATCTCTCAACGCGCAAGAACTTACGTGAGAAAAGAAAGTTAATAGGAGCCAGAATCTCTTACCTAAGCACTGTTCAAATTGATAGTCTTCCAGAAGTGAAATACACGTGTGTAGATTTGAGAGAGGGCTAAAAGTAGCATCATTAAAACGTTACGTAAGCATTGGTTGGGATTCCCGCACCTCCAACGCGAGTGTGGCGCGTCTCTAAACGCGCGAGAACTTACGAGAGAAAAGAACGTTTATATTGGCGAGAATCTCTCGCCCAAGCACTGTCCAAATTGATGACTTCCACCAGTTAAATACACGTGTGCAGATTTGGGGAAGGGCTAAAAGTAGCACCTTTAAAAAGTTCGGTAAGGATTGTTTGGGATCCCTTCACCTAAAACACGAGTGCGGCGCATCTCTAAATGCGCGAGAACTAACGAGAGAAAAGAGAGTTGATGGGGGCGAGAATCTCTCATCCAAGCACGTCTCAATCGATAGACTTCCACAAGTAAAATACCCGTGTGTAGAATTAAGAGAGGGCTAAATAGCTTCTTTAAAAAGTTTGCTAAGCATTGGTTGGGGTCCCTGGAACTGAAACTTGAGTGTGGCGCATCTCTAAACGTGCAAGAGCTAATTTGAGAAAAGAAAGTTGATACGGGCGAGAATGTCCAACCCAAACTCTGTGCAAATCGATAGTTTTCCACAAAAGAAATACACGTGTGTAGATTTGGGGGAAGGCTAAAAGTAGCATCTTTAAAAAGTTAGGTAAGCATTGGTTTGGATCCCTGCACCTGAAACTCGAGTGTGGCGCATCTTTAAACGTACGAGAAGTTACTAGAGAAAAGAAAGTTGATGTGGGCTAGAATCTTTCACCCAAGCACTCTTCAAATCGATAGACTTCTACAAGTGAAATACAAGTGTGCAGATTTAGGGGTGGGCTAAGAGTAGCATATTTAAAACGTTAGGTAAGTAATGTTTGGGATCCCTTCACCTAAAACGCGAGTGCGGCGCATCTCTAAATGCGCGAGAGCTAACAAGAGAAGCGAGAGTTGATAGGGGCGAAAATCTCTCACCCAACCACGTGCAAATCGATAGACTTCCACAAGTGAAATATCCGTGTTTGGATTTGGGGGAGAGCTAAAAGTATCATCTTTAAAAAGTTAGGTAAGCATTGGTTCGGGTCCCTGCACCTAACACGCGAGTGTGGCGCATCTCTAAACGCGCGAGAACTTACGAGAAAAAAGAAAGTTGATATAAGTGAGAATCGCTCACCCAAGAACTGTCCAAATCGATACACTTCCACAAGTAAAATACACGTGTGTAGATTTGGAGGAGGGCTAAAAGTAGCATCTTTAAAAAGTTAGGTAAGCATTGGTTGGGATCGCTTCACGATAAATGCGAGTGCGGCGCATCTATAAATGCCGGAGAAGTAACGAGAGAAAAGAAAGTTGATAGGGGCAAGAATCTCTTACCCAAGCACTGTGCAAACCGATAGACTCACACAAGTGAAATACACGTGTGTAGATTTGGGAGAGGGCTAAAAGTAGCATCTTTAAAAAGTTAGGTAAGCATTGGTGGAGAGCCCTGGACCTGAAACGGAATTGTGGCGCATCCCTAAACTCGCAAGAACTTATTCGAGGAAAGAAAGTTATATGGGCGAGAATGTCCAACCCAAACACTATGCAAATCAAGTGAAATATACGTGTGGAAATTTAGGGGAAGGTTTACAAGTAGCATCTTTTAAAAGTTAGTTAAGCATTGGTTGAGGTCCCTGCACCGGAAACTTGAGTGTGGCGCAACTCTCAACGCGCGAGAACTTACGTCAGAAAAGAAAATTAATAGGAGCCAGAATCTCTCACCTAAGCACTGTTCAAATCGATAGACTTCCACAAGTGAAATACATGTGTGTAGATTTGGGAGAGGCCTAAAAGTAGCATCTTGAAAAAGTTTGGTAAGCATTTTTGAGGTCACTGCACCTAAAACATGAGTGTGGCGCATCTCTAAACGTGCAGAAACTAATTGGAGAAAAGAAAGTTGATATGGGCGAGAATGTCCAACCCAAACATTGTGCAAATCGATAGTTTTCCAGAAAAGAAATATACGTGTGTAGATTTGAGTGAGGGCTAAGAGTAGCATCTTTAAAAAGTTAGGTAAGTATTGCTTTGGATCCCTGCACCTGAAACTTAATTGTGGCGCATCTTTAAACGCAGAAGAAGTTACGAGAGAAAGGAGAGTTGATATGGGCGAGAATCTCCCACCCAATCATTGTCCAAATCGATAGACTTCTACAAGTAAAATACACGTGTGCAGATTTGGGGGAGGGCTAAAAGTAGCATGTTTAAAAAGTTAGGTAAGCATTAGTTGGGATTCTCGCACCTAACGTGTGAGTGTAGCGCATCTCTAAACGCACAAGAACTAAAGAGAGAAAAGAGACTTTATATGGGCGAGAATTTCTTACCCAAGCGCTCTCCAAATCGATAGACTTCCACAAGTGAAATACACGTGTATAGAATTGCGGGAGGGCTAAAAGAAGCATCTTTAAAAAGTTAGGTAGGCATTGGTAGGGATCCCTGCACCTAAAACGCGAGTGTGGCGCATCTCTAAACGCGCGAGAACTTACGAGAGAAAAGAAAGTTGATATAAGCGAGAATCTCTCACCCAAGTACTGTCCAAATCGATAGACTTCTACAAGTGAAATATACGTGTGTAGATTTGGAGGAAGGTTAAAAGTAGCATCTTGAAAACGTTGGGTAAGCATTGGTTGGGATCCCTTCACCTTAAACGCGATTGCGGCGCATCTCTAAATGCGCGAGAACTAACGAGAGAAAAAAAAGTTGATAGGGGCAAGAATCTCTTACCCAAGCGCTGTCCAAATCGATAGACTTCCACAAATGAAATACACGTGCGTATATTTGGGAGAGGGCTAAAAGTAGCATCTCTAAAAAGTTAGGTAAGAATTGGTTGGGAGCCCTGGACCTGAAACGGGATTGTGGCGCATCTCTAAACGCGCAAGAACTTACTTGATAAAAGAAAGTTATATGCGAGAGAATGTCCAACCCAAACACTGTGCAAATGGATAGTTTTCCGCAAGTGAAATACACGTGTGTAATTTGGAGGAGGGCTAAAAGTAGCATCTTTAAAAAGCTAGTTAAGCATTGGTTTGGATCCCTGCACCTGAAACTTGGGTGTGGCGCATCTTTAAACGCACAGGAAGTTACGAGAGAAAAGAAAGTTGATATGGGCGAAAATTTCTCACCCAAGCCTGTCCAAATCGATAGACTTCTACAAGTGAAATACACGTGTGCAGATTTGGGGAAGGGTTAAAAGTAGCATCTTTAAAAAGTTAGATACGCATTGCTTGCGATTCCGGCACCTAAAACGTGAGTGTAGGGCATCTCTAAACGCGCGAGAACTTAGGAGAGAAAAGAAAGTTGATATAAGCGAGAATCTCTCACCCAAGCACTGTCCAAGTCGATAGACTTCCACTAGTGAAATACACGTGTGTAGATTTGGGAGAGGGCTAAAAGTAGCATCTTTAAAAAGTTAGGTAAGCATTGGTTGGGGTCCCTGCACCTGAAACGCGAGTGTGGCGCATCTCTAAACATGCAAGAACTTACTTGAGAAAAGAAAGTTATATGGGCGAGAATTTCCAACCCAAACGATGTGCAAATCGATAGTGTTCCACAAGTTAAATACACGTGTGTAGATTTGGGGAGGGCTAAAAGTTACATCTTTAAAAGGGTAGGTAGGCATTGGTTAGAATTGCTGCACCTGAAACTTGAGTGTGGCGCATCTCTAAACGCGCAAGAAGTTACGAGAGAAAAGAAAGTTGATATGAGCGAGAACCTCCTACCCAAGCACTGTCCAAATCGATAGACTTCCACAAGTGAAATACACGTGTGTAGATTTGGGGGAGGGGTAAACGTAGTATCTTCAAAAAGTTAGTTCAGCATTGGTTGGGATCCCTGCACCTGAAACTTGAGTGTGGCGCATTTCTAAACGCACGAGAACTTACGAGAGAAAAGAAAGTTGATTGGGGCGAGAGTCTCTCATCCAAGCAGTGTCGAAATCGATAGACTTTCACAAGTGAAATACACGTGTGACGATTTGGGGGAGGGCTAAAAGTAGCATCCTTAAAAAGTTCGGTAAGGATTGGTTGGGATTCCCGCAGCTAAAACGCGAGTGTGGCGCATTTCTAAACGCGCAAGAACTTACGAGGGAAAAGAAAGTTGATATGGGCGAGAATGTCCAACCCAAACACTGTACAAATTGATAGACTTCTACAAGTTAAATACACGTGTGCAGATTTGGGGTAGGGCTAAAAGTAGCATCTTTAAAAAGTTAGGTAAGCATTGGTTGGGATCCCCGCACCTAAAATGTGAGTGTGGCGCATCTCTAAACGCGCCAGAACTTACGACAGAAAAGAAAGTTTATATGCGCGAGAATGTGCAACCCAAACACTGTGCAAACCGATAGTTTTCCACAAGTGAAATACACGTGTGTACATTTGGGGGACAGCTAAAAGTAGCATCTTTAAAAAGTTAGGTAAGCATTGGTTGGGACCCCTGCACTTAAAACGCGAGTGTGGCGCATCTCTAAAGGCGCGAGAACTTACGAGCGAGAGGAAACTTGATCTGGGCGAAAATCTCTCACCTCATTTGGGAACACAAATGACTTCCACTGTAAGTATCCCTTCCCGGTGTTAAACTATTTTTACTGTTCAGGATGCATTGCTACGTTAGTCTGCTTTATAAATATTTAACCGCTCTGGTCGACTTTTTAATTTGAATATGATTAAACGTTCTTTTTTTGCGTTCCTGTTAAAAATGATGCAAAGTTGTCAATTTTAGTAATTTTAATTTGAAGGAAAGGTCCTGTTAGCATCTTCTTGTTAGTTGAAGAAAATCTTGCGAGGTTTGTTTTACCAGGGCGCTTCATGACGCCTCCTGGAATAAGCTGTACCTTCCCTAGTTGAATCGTCATCACTTTATCCTACGTTGTTCAGGTTATTGATTGGAAAAATAATTATACTTTTGGACGTTAGTTCCTCTATTTTCAGGGAATGGGGGGTGGGCTCACTTCTTTCAGAGGTCGTTACTTACGGACTTTTACGACTCGTTGCGTGTACGAGCCATTGGCCAAGCGATTGGCAAAGCCATTGGTAGCCGTGCATGGTCACCTAAAGCACTGACAATCTATCTTAGCTCCATGTACTAAGTTTCTCCTCGCGCTTTTTTTTCCCCTTTGGCTGTGTAATTGTGCGATATTTTCTACACCATAACTTCAATTGCCAAGCATAATACTGCACGTGGCTCCCACTGCCAACGATATACTCAGACAAGCATTCTAGATCATCTGGGTTTTTATTCCCTAAGATCTGTTTTAGATTGATTAATCAAACGCTTCTTTACGCTTGGACAAGCATCTCGACGCAAGCTCAGATTTTATTGTGATAGCTTTCATTGGGTAAACAAGATATTTACGTCTGCTCGCCGCGCTCAACATCCATTCGTAGGCACTTTGGTATCTTTAAGTTCAGTTCGTAGATCTGAACTTGGTTCAGGAGGAGAAGCTGAGGAAGGTTCATGTTGTGTAATTCGTTCATCACTGCGGGATTACTTGATTTATCGGCATTCCCCGGTTTTGTCCGCTCACGTTTTTTCCTGCTCAAGTCATTCTTCACGTGTGCCGGTTTAGACGTGATCGATATATAATGACCTTGTTTTGTTCCAGATTATTGGCGTCGGTGGAGTCCGCCATCATTTGAAAGCATGGGGAATGACTCGAACGCACCATTTACTTTTAAAGCACTATTAGTATAGTGACTTCATTTTAAAGCTTGTCTCATATTCCATCGGCCCTTTCTGGTTTATTTTTTTATTTAATATCATCGGCATGTCACTGAAACAGATTATGACACCTTCCCTGGCCGCAAGACGAAGAACCCTAGTGAGAGTATGTAAGGAATGCTAGGAAAATTTCCTACCATTTCTCTACGCTACTTACAGTAGAAGCCCCGTGCGTCCCGTCATGAAGTTATGCTTGTTTAAAAATCATATCTTGTTTAGTAAAAGAGCAGGAGCTTTTGGCGTCAATGCTACAAAATAACACCCAAAAATGCTTTGGCTAGTTGCCATAGCAACCATTTTCAGTAAAACCTTCAAAATTGTATTGTCTTTTTATGAGTTCAGTCGCATGCAATTGATCTTTCTTCACTATATTTAACCAAACTTTTTGGTCCATTTCCAGGGGGACACTCCCAGAAAAATCGGCTCGGGGTGTGCGGCCCGCTTTCCAAAACCCTTACCCTATTTATGACCAAAATCTGCAATATTCCCTACTCTATTTATGACCTGACCAAAAATTCGAAACGCACATACCTATATAGCCCTATAAGGGAGTACCCCCCACCCCGGGTCCATTTCAGGGACCATTCCACCTTAATTCGTGAGCGCTCCATCTTAGCGATCCATATTCCAAAATTTAGACTGCTGAGGGAACCAATAAAATAGAATTTACCTTTTCATCGCGGACCAGTTCAGCCATTTATATTAATAATGCCTATGATACCTCAACGATATTTCCCCGTGGTAAATCTCTTACGGGACACGTGCTCTCTGGCCGTACCTCACGGCTAGGTCAAGGAAATGAATTGGCCATAAAGGCCTGGAACGAAAGCCTACAGGAGCTAGGCAAAAAAAATGTAGACATCACAAGTCATGTACAGCCGGTTCAGGTCGTTCACATTGCGAATAGTTGACTTCACTTTACCGCCGACACTGATTATCTGTGCTCTGTATATTATTACTTGCAGGCGTTAAATGTTAATGATGTTATTACCAATACAGTAGTATAATAACGTGACATGTTTAACAACTGTTTTTATTTCCTACTTTGTTTGACTCTGAGACCTCGATGCGAGACGCTTGTCTATGTAAATGAGCGTAAGGTTTCTAGTTCAGTTTGAAATCCAGTTATATACACTTAACATATTAAGTTTGTTCGGTTACTTTTACTACTGTAAGCTTTAGCGGTTGTATCGATAAAACATCGTTTTGTAACGTTTAATTTATTCTGACAGCACGCGTAAAAGGGAAACCGAATAATACAGACAGATTTGCATGTCCCTTTAATTTCCGTATTACACGCTGTAGCATTGAACTTCTCAATTGCTTACCAACTGTCTAAAATCCATAGTTTACAATATTGATTCTGCTCCAGTCAAATGTCTTGACCTCATACCGGTAGAAATTAACAAAACCTTGCTTCTGTATGTCAGCAGGCGCTTATCAATGACGGAAATCAGGCTAGAAATGGAACCCTCCACTGACTTTGGAACCTCCTTTCTTCAGTCATAATTTGATCAGGCTTTATTTAGCTTTAGTCCATTTATGAACTTGCAAACAAGGAATAAGAAAAGAACACGAGTAAATAAATAACTGCAATCATAACCACGTGAAGAGCTGCAATCATTTACGAACAAATGAAGAAGTAGTAGTTACTCAATTTTTAAACAAATGTAGTAGTTATGTTGTTTTTATCCCGGCATCACGGTCAATCGAACGTTGGGAAATCGAACTCAATCGAACTCAATCTGTGGATTGAGTTCGATTGAGTTTGGCCATCGAACCAAATCGAACACCGATCTTTGTGTGAGTTCGATCTCCGAACCAATCAAAGTCAGTCGAACAAATGGAACCGAACTGAACTCAATCCATCAAATTTTGTTCGATTGGGTTCGGCAGACTAACTCAATCGAACACAATCCAATGGATTGCGTTCGATTGTTTTCGGTGAGTAAACTCGCTTGAACAAAGATTATGTTATGTGGTCTTGAAAACTCGTAAAACACGAGTTATACCGAAGTAACTCGAGCCTCGAAAAACTTGTTATTGACTGTTTCAACACCAGTTTTACAAAAAATCAAGGGTTCAGAAATCAAAAGTTCGATTTAGTTCGAATGCCCAATTATTTTTGTGCGAGTTCAATTTGGTTCGATTGCCGAACTCAATTGAACTCAATCCATGGATTGAGTTCGATCTCTTGGTTCGATTTAGTTCGATTGAGTTAGATTGAAATACCTACAGTTCGATTGAGTTCAATTGACTATGCCGGGTTTAATGTCTCACTTTTCCAAGAAAAAAAGCTATTATCGAAGTCTAAAATTCTTCGATATCAATTTATATAAAGGTTCAGTTTATTTTTTATACCCTTTGTAGAGTTCTCTTTTTTAAAAAAAAAATACACAATTAAACTCTAGTATTGATAAACAACATTTGTAGATTCACTTCAGAAACTCAAGACAACCGTCGCATGTTTTAAGTTGAACTGTTAACAGCTGGCAAAATTCCCCTGTCTTAGGCCATCGAAGGGCAAATACCGAACTATAAATAGTTCCTTGTAATACTACCATGACAACAGGAATTCCATCAGGAATCTTGGCAGTTAACGATAATTTTGTGCAAATTCATGATATTCGTTAGCATTGTATGCCAGACAGGTTAAATAACCATTTATGGGTAAATATTTTTTGATAAAAAGATAGAAGATCAACTGTGTAGTCTAAATTAAAGTAACCAATAAGGGTAAGCTGAAACAAAAGATATGAGCTGGATGTGTATCACCAGAGCTCTTATACTGGGCTATATGTAAGTATGCCTTAAAAGCTATGCATCTGATCTGTTACGAACAGCTAAATGAAGCCAATCTTTTCCGCATTTCAGATCACTGGAACGAAGTTCCTGTTTTTCAGTGACCAGCTGACGGAAAGCAAATAAAGGAAGTCTTTTTCGTTGCCCAAAGTCGAAAATAACTAATTTCACGAAATCAGATTAATTAAAGCTGAAGAAGAGTTCAACTGATTATACATAAACTTTGCAGAGGATTTTTTTAGGCCGTCCAAGGGCAAATATCGAATTTTAAATAATCCCTTTTATTATGTGGCTGTGTCTCACAAGGACTGGGAACAACCGAATTCACGAATTTGATTGGCTGAAATCGATATTGACCGCGGTCTAGATTTTCCCATCTAGACCAGCATCTAGATCGGTCTCATTTTGCGTTGAAAAAGTAGCAAACTAGAATACAAAAATATCCACTATTTTCTTTTATTTTCTTCTCAATCATTCATGGAAGTGCC
>Ga0126339_10002794_pt1 | contig 12563 bp, 8 predicted proteins | sample OrbTmetagenome_2_FD_92532 | JGI IMG/M metagenome (GOLD analysis project Ga0126339, IMG submission 92532) | Coral microbial communities from Petempiche,Puerto Morelos, Mexico - Orbicella T R C metagenome | ecosystem: Host-associated > Invertebrates > Cnidaria > Coral | place: Petempiche,Puerto... | reverse complement strand
GAGATCGACAGTGTAGTTCAGTTCTGAATTTGCCTGTCTGACTGGGAGACGTCTTTGACGTTGTGAGCTGGTCACTTCTATAAACCTACAATCATAAGATACTAAAATACTCAACAATTTTCTTTGTTTTGATTTATGAAACTGTTCTCTGGGAAACGTAAGAGATTGCATTTCCGCGCACCTAAAAATAAAAGTTTCACACGAGGGGCATGCCCCCAACCGCCCCTCCCTCGCCCCCCACCTCCTCAAAGGCAAGATATGATACGATAATTTTATTTCTACACGGTATCTCCATCAGTTTATTTATGATAATCAACTATAGCTATCTATCTTCCTAATCACAAATCCAAAAAAATAAACTGCTTTTCGTGGAGGCAGTGGAGAAAAAATGTAGTCAGTAAAATGTGGCGACTTAGTTTAGTCTTGAACTCATTTAACGAAGTTGCTTGTCTTAGTTCTATAGGTAAGTTGTTCCGGAACTGAGCTGCACTGTACAAAAAACTTCTCTTCAGATAATCAGTGCGAGGTTGTGGAAGAACTAATTTGTTTTCAGTATTCCTTCAGCGATAAGCACTCGCTTTGTCGCGATAAACAAATCTTGATCGTAGATAATCTAGTGTCATATCATCCAATGCCTTTTATATCATGATATATTCCTTCTCTAATCTCGATAACAGAGTTTACGCCACCCTAATAATGCCGGGAACACATCATCCAAATTACTATTACTATTAGAAAATTACTACACGCTTCCTTGGGCGCTCGAGTAAATTTCTCTTTAGTGCGTACTTCAGGTAAAATGCACGCTACGCCCGTGTTTTGCCAAACTAGTTATACGAGATCTCCAGATCCACGGGTTCGTCAGTCACCAGGTTACCTGGCCAGCAACCGCTGACCGAGGAGAGCTCATACTCAGAGTGGCTATCAAGTCTTTTCCATTACTCCGAGTTCGTATAATTTTAGTTAAAAAGCCTCACAGATGAATCCATACTATAAAATAATAGCAGGTAGGTTTACATGTAATGGATCGTTTTTGTCTGATCGCTTAAAACTACTAGGTAAATTCGAACTCGTATTGAATGCTCGTCAGTCTGCGATCTATTCTTACGTTCGCTTTTCAAGAAAATGGCAAATTGTTCTAAACAGGTTTGATGCTGGTTCTTAGATCAAGGAACTGTCTAAGCTATCACCGGAGATCAATGAAAACTAACCTTAAATAAATTTGAAGTGTACCTAAATTAATTGCTGACGTTTCTTTGCTTTGTTTGTTGTCAGATTCGGGAGGCAGGTTGAGGCATCTATACCCAAAAAGCCACAACGACAACAGCACAGGTGAGCGACCGAATATCTGTTGTAGCAACAAAAACACTATGTGCAGCACACAGACTCAAGCGTATTTCGAAACTGAGGTGAAGACTGGTAATGAGTCTGTATTATTCTGAAAATTAGTGATTGTAATAAGTTTGATTGCTGTTGAGCAAAATGCAACTGAACTGAGGGTCATCAACTATCGATGATTTATTAAACGCAATGTTGCTTACTAAGTTCGAATGGAAGTCTGAGCAAAATTAGCCTGTTTAAGGTGTTTTCCGGTTTGGTTAGTTTGAGAGACGCGTGAGAAAAAATAGTCACTTCTTTCCAACTATAAACCAGACACTTAGAGGCTACTAAAGGCGATTACAAGCCGAGAATTCACGCAGAATCGTTGCGTAATGCACCCGTCGCTGCCGCAATGCACTCTACTGGGCGAATACGCCAGGAAACTTCTACAGCAGGAACACAGACTGCGTGCTAAGACAGTTACTGAAAAGACAGTTACTAAAAAGAGAAGTATGCATAGAGGGTTCAAAGTTGATATCTATCTACTTTATAAGTTCGCAATTCGGTTTACCACTGTTCTTTTAGTAACGTTTTCTTAACACGCATCTTGCGCATTTTCCATTCAAACTCTTACATACTTCGAGGCAGCGAAAAATATAAGTGGCTTTTGGATTTTTGCGCTCAACCATTGTGGACTTCTATGCCTGTCTTACAGCCCAGGCGCTGGTTTTTCAAAATGTAGATAACGCTATCCGCTGGATCAAGCGCCATACACTCGATATGCGATGACAAAATAAAAATATTGCGCTATTTTTATCCCTAATCGTATTGTAAAATGTTTTTGCAGTAGCACTCGGATTGATTTAGTACGGACCGAGCGACCGCGCATACCTTCGCGCTCTCTGTTACATATGAACACTCTACAAATCCCTAGGGTTGCTTGATATTAAACGCGCTAGATCTTAAGAACAGGAATCATTTCTCATACTCTGGCCCAGGAGCAGATATAAAATATTCAGTCTATGGCGGGTCGAACGCCTTGGAGACGTTCCAAGGATCAAGGAATCTATTCATCAGTTGAGCTGAGTTGACTTTTCATTTGAATTAATTAAAAATGTCAATTTTCTTTGTGTGTCTCTGGCTCTCCCACGTCCAAGACGTCAACTATTATTCAGTCATGGCTGGTGTAAACTTTTTCCTGTTGCTGTTTTATAATAACTATAATAGCTATCTAGGAATATCTGGGTTTTTTTCGCAGTCCACCCTGAAGCTTCGTGTCTGTGTTATATAAGCGATGACAAACTGTAGTAGACCTTTGCGCCGATGTCGCTAGGATATGCCAAACAATTTTTTCGATATCTATTTTTTCACTGTCTAATTTTCTAGAAACAACGTCTTTTCAATCCCAAAAATAGAATTCTAGAAAAATCACAGTCATTATGTCTCACGTTCAGCATAAAAGTGCACAGATCGTAATTATTCACTTTAATTTGTTATTTTACTTTGCAATAGACGCTTGTAAGGTGTACTATAATGTAAAACGAGCATTTCGGTCGGGTGAAGCAACCCGAAGCCGTTTCTTTGTGATAGCATGGTCTCTTGGGTTTAATTCGTTGGCTCTGGCGATTCGTGAAATGATTTGATTACATTTTGTTGTCGAATTTCTGCATTCCCACGAAATCGCACAGAATTAGGTTTTTCTTCTAAACCTCCAGTGATTCTATAGAAACCGAGCGTTACTTGAGTTGTACTGTCAACATGTTTGCCCTTTCAGATATTCGATGTCTGTCATTTTGAAACAGAAATTAAATTTGAGGTATCAACGCATATTTTGTCGACAATGATAGTAGCTAAAACCATTACTGTGTCATCTGTGTGATAAACAGAAGCATTGAAAGGGCAAGTGCTAAAGTTAAAGAACAATTTCTATATACATATCTTTTTTAAATGTTTTATTACCTGATTGGCATTGATAGATCGTGAATTACACAAATAATTGACGAAGACGTTTATTACTATTTCGAATGACAGAGAAGGTTTCCTAAATTAACATACTTGTAAAATAATCAGTCTTCGTGTAGGCAATTCCTGTCTACATGTTGCATAATTGCATGCTATCTGGCAATTGAATTTTCGAAATCTGAGGAGTGCATGCATGCTATGAGAGCAAAGTGTATATTTTTGATCATAATATTGAAATTGCAAATTTGTTTCATGTCCAGTGCTGATCATTTACAAGTCGCCGGATTCTTTACTTTGCTCTAAGCCACACCTTGTTATGACCTAGATAATTCGGGATTTGTAACCGCTTTTTAACCACGAAAAGAGTCTCTTAACTTCTCAATGCCCTAACGTTTTAATGAACAATTTATTAGTTGTATTATTCAATTATGCTTGTCAACGGTGCCTATGCCCACTAACAGGTTAAACGAATTAAGATGGCTTACCACAAAAAGAAGAAATAAGAACGAAAATATAATGAAATGCCTGAAACCAATCTTGGCGTAAAACATCAGGTGTTTGTTAGTGAAAAGTGAAGCTAAATTCAAGAGGAGTATAACATGTTTTCTCTCTCGGAATTCAGGATGACTAAGAGAAATTAGTAGAGATTAATTCGAAGCTATATTTCATCAATCGTTAAATTAGTTACATTGGTAATTTTAATCAGAACAGAACAGTTCTTAGATTGAATTAACAAAAAGAAAATTCAAGACGATATTGGTTTCTTGCGGTTTCATAACACTGGCGTAGAAAAGGTGGTTAACTTTTAAGAGTTGTGTACAATTCGTTAAATTTCGATAAAAATACCCAGTTTATTCATTTTACTATCTTCGGACCGCGCAGGCCTAATTACCATGCAAAATTGCGATGCAACGCGATTTATGAAGGAATTTTCTGCTGATGTGTTTGTCAAGATTTTCAGAGAAGCTGCATATTGAAATGGCGGAATAGAAACCAGAGAAAGGTTAAAATTAAAAAGTGACCCCGACTCGGTTAGTCTTCTTCTGCCAGAGACGAACTATTTGATTTTTACTTTCTTTGCTAATTTGGTGCATGTTCAGGTAGCTTAGTCAGATTTCGTCTAACCCTCGTCCGTAAAAATCACCCCTTTTCTATGCCTGACAATTATGGCACTTTAGTAATTACCAAAACTAAAATAGCTCTTATACGCACGGTAGCGATTCACTACAACCCAGGCCACATATATATGAGCGCGCTTGGAACCTTAAGAGCTCCCCTAACAAGACCTTATAGAGAATTTAGAAAATTTAAAATTAAAATACCTTCCCAGCAGTAAGGATTTTTGTCTTAGAAGGGCGCCAAGCCACAAATTGTTGCTAAAGACCCACAGGTATAGCTTCAAGTAATGTGCAACTGCTGCGGAAGGAAAATTGGCTTAGGATTCCGGCTAATTTCCACATACTGTACGAGCCAATGGTGAGAACAAGCGGTTAATCAAGCACGCTATGGTTCAAGTAGTTCATAATTTCTGCTCGATATATAGAATCAGGTTCGCCTGAAATACCAGCGCTTAAAATTCTTAGGTAAACAAACACAGTACTGATAGAAATTCAACTCTCGAGTTTCGTTTTTATTTTTTTCACGTGCAATTTGTATAGAATTCAGCAAAAATTCAAATAACGGCTTTAAAAAACTACTAAAAGTCGATTAAAACTTTCGTACTTTTGTTCTAGTTATTGCAGTGTAATCTTCCCGGCTTAGGTACGATTAACAGACTAAAAGGCGGTAGTTGCAAAGGGAATATGGAAGGGAAAGGCACGTGAATCCGTCAATTATATTTTCGCTCGTGGATTCCTTTCGCTACAATGGGCCATAGTCCATACAGTAGAGCTATCTTTTTTCATGCAAAGTTTATGGTCATAGGCAAAAGTTGAGTCTCTGCAGGGAGCCTTAACATATATTTTTCACATCGTTAAACTCAATGCCATTCAAAAATCAGATTCACGGAGGCGAGTTTATAAGTTAAGTACTCGACAAGCTTATCTGTTGCGGTGACCTGCTCAAGGACGAGCCTTATGTCGGGAATAGTCTCCGCGCCAGCAAGAGGTAAGCCTTTCAGCGAGACCTTTTCTGCTGATTTTTTAAGACGTAATTCAGTTTTTACCGCATCTTGGCTTTTTCTAATCACCTTTACTTTTCGCCTGTTGTTCGAATTATTGACAGCCGCATCGGGTCAGCAAGTTGCGTTGTGAGAATTTTCATCCATATTCTCCGCTATATCAGAAGGCCGAAATGGATTATACAGTATTCGTCCATGCAAACCGAAACATTGTAATCGAGACAAAAACCAGTTCTTTTCGCAAGAGAAACCGATACAAAACTGAAAACCATCTCTCTTGAAGCTGGAAATGTAACTTCCCCTAACTGATGTATTATATGTTTTTGTACCGTTGATTTTGAGAATTTCGTATTAAATCAAAGCAATGCTCCGGTTGACACTTTTTTCATGCCCGCCATCTTTCTGTTAAAGGTTGTCTTTATGAAGGAGAAAATCGAATTTGATCCCTCAAGTGGGTTGTTTTTGATGATTTATGTCATGAACAATTTTATTGCAAGAGTCGTCGTGACTTACATTAAGAGCATGAAAAACAAATGTCTTTCTAGATGCCATTTTTGCGTGTTTTTCTTTCTTTTTTACAGCTTCCCGGCAAAGAAAAATAAACGCCCACGTGGCGGCAAAATTCCATCGGTTCTTCGGCTTCAATCGAAAACCAATGATCAAACCGTCAGCTTGATAATGAGGTTTTGTCTAGGACGGAGTGTTCCAAAAGCCACGGCAATTGTCTTGAATGTTCCCCAACAAGACCGAAATTGTGTAATTACCCAGTTTTGGCGAAATGACACTGACATTTTGTTGGCTTCATCGTGAGTCGCTTTCACAGACGGTCAGTGTCAACCAAGGGCTGAATTTCTAATCTTCGCTTTCGCGTCACGCGAAATGTTTTTTTCATATTTTTATCGCTCGGCTTTGAGATTTGTATAATATGACCTTCACCAGACAGCAACGAAATAAGCTGCGATAACCCAAAGCGTTGGCAATGGGCCTACCGGGGAGTATTTTGATAGCACAAACGCATCAACTGCTTGTTTTAATTTGACCCTCATCTGGCACTTTTCTCACAGATTTGTTTTACTAAGAAAATGATCTTGCCTTTCATTTCCGCGGGTGGTCTAATTTATTCGGTCATTCTCAGCGAATCTTCCCCGCTGAAAGAAAAAAAAAAACATAAAAAAATAGAGTAAAAGAATGAAGGAGAAAAAAAAAAAAAAACGCGACAGCCGCGTGGGTTTGTTGTAAACGAAAAGCAATTTGTATTCAGTATTTATCATGACAAGCTGGGTTTTTCGCCACAAATTACCGAACTAGGCTCTGTTCAGGCCAGAGAATGGCATTCCATTAAACGTCAAAATTATTACTAAATAGCCGGAATCCTGAAACACCACGCCTGGTTCTTTGGCGAACGCGAAACAGCAGCCATTGTGGTTGTTTACACTCAACGAGCGCTTTCATCTCATAACTCTTGCATGAGCCATAATTCCAGTGGTCTCTCATTAGCAGGTAAAAATTACAGCAACAAGCAACCAAAACCACAACCATTGACGGACCCTCGGGGGTAGGTTAGGGTGAAATATTATCCGGGCAAATGGCACAAATAAAACGAACAAACAACCCAAACTAAACAACAAACAACCAATATACGTATACAAAATCTGACACGCGAAATAAGGTGACTTCTTTTTAATTTCTTTCTCGTGCTTGTGCCACAGAGAGAAACGAAGGACTATTTTGACACATCAGACCAGTTTGATTGCGAACATTTTCTCGAAAAATCTTTCCAGCTTGTTAACGAATTAGTATTGTAAATGAAACTCGACCCTTCAGGTATCAACAACTAGTCAAAACAACGACACGCAACTTTTGCGTTTTCTGCTAACTAAATATTGTTGCCAGGTAGCGAATTTGTTCCATTTTAGATCTAATTGAACTGTTAAACACCAGAGAGTTGTTTTCTGTTGTTTCCAAAGTTTTTCGTCGGTGTGTAGAACATTTAAAAAGTCAGTAGGTCAATACCGTATAATAAAACCACTTCTCTTCGTTGAGCTAATTTTTCAGGAGGCTTTTTTAGCTTTAGCTTAATGCCGAGTTGGCGTTTGTTAACGATAGCTGTCATATTTATGTATAAACGTTTATGCGAGATGAAGTTTTGCATATTTGTTTTTTATTTTTTTTATTTTTTTCCGCTATCACAATAAAATCTTCCGAGAAAAGAAAATTTACTTTTCGCTTCAACGATTTTAAATATTTTTGAAGACGAAGTGGACCGTGTCCAAGCACATATCGGCTTCGAGAGCTATCCTGACAGGGAGATAGACGGGTGTGTTTTTGAAAACAGCAGGTTTCCATCAATGGTGTTACTATGTAAATTTCTAGCTCTGTCTTGTGTAGTTCAAATTTCAATCGCGCGTGCCCAACAACCTGGGAGCGACATTTGTAATTGCTTCGCCGTTCCGACATCTTCTGCTTGGTTCAAAAGAATGCACGGCCGATCGATAACATCACACCGTTTAACGGCGCGATAATTCGGCGAGAAATTACAAGCCGCACTCGTAACTGCCATAACAATCGAATTTGCTTGACTGCAAATTCCTTTCTTCGTGAATAGATCGCTTCGACCCAGTGCCGCGTCGAGAATTTCGCGGAGAAAACGAGAAGTTCAAAGAGGGCTGGCGAAGATTAGTATTTTTTGGCCTAAATGTGACCACGTGTTAAGAGAAATCGCCTTTGGACACGATAACAATGACTTTGGAGAAATTGCGATGAACGTTGTGGCTGCATAGCGGTATTTATGGCAATATGTTTCTTGACTCTATGTTCTGAGGTGTCAACTCGAGTAACATTTAACAGTGTTATCTGGCGTCGTGTACGTGCACTGTATCTACTGCTACAGCCTCTGTCAGATGGCATCAGAATTCTCTTTCATAACGTGAGCCACCCAAGTAAGTTGTATTGTGCTAGAGCGATTGTGCGTTGTTTTAAGAGGGCGATTCGCGAGTAGAGCGTATAACATACCGCTCGCGAGTACAGCCTAGTCTTAGTATAAAACATCTGCCCGTGTTTCAGCGCGCCAAGGAAATTTACATTTCACTCGGAGAAGAGAGCGCCAAATTCGCTTTCGAAAATTGACTCTGTGTTGTTTAGAGGACAAAAGCTGCTTGTGGATCGAGCTGAACGCATCAACTGACTGCTAATAACACGGGAAACATTTCAAGTTCTAGTGTGTTTACATCCCTTATTTACATTTCCTGTTTATTGAAGACGTGATAATTTATTCAGTGAATTAATAAATTACAAGTTTAGATCTAAAAGGAATCAATAATTTATGAGAATCGGGCCCTTTCAGTTTTAGAAGCGGGACATCTTCTCGAATTTTAAATTTTCTCGTCGCTTATTTCAAGGATTTTTCTCGCCCGTGAAAATGTCGCGGTATCGCTACTTTCGACGGCACCGCGCTCGCAGAAATCCCCTTTTGGTTAGTACTTCATGTCAATTATTAATCAAGTGTTTCTCCTCGCATCCGGGCTCTAGGTTCGCCGTATTTAACAGATCGTAAATTGGAGTTAGACGCTTTATCAGGGATGTCCTCCATGACAGCGACTCCTGAAAGGCAGAACTCTTCGAACTATGTGTGCGGAAGCAACAGCACAAACGCTACCACGGTCTACCGCGACCCACAGACAGGCTCCATCACCCTGTCCGGCATCAAGCCTCAGATTATGGCGACGCAAGAAGCGAGTGCCGACAGGTTTGTTATCAACGTTAGTGGCTTGAAATTTGAAACACACGCTCAAACGCTAGAACAATACCCGGAGACCTTGCTAGGGAATGCAGCCAAGAGAAGTAAGTACTACGATTCAGGTCGGAGTGAGTACTTCTTCGATCGCAATCGGCCTGCTTTCGACGCGATTCTGTTCTACTATCAATCCGGAGGGAAACTATTACGACCAGCGAATGTTCCTATGGACGTGTTTGCTGACGAGATTCGATTTTACGAGCTCGGCGAGGACATTTTACACAAAGTAGAGCAGGAAGAGGGTTACATTGAGGAGGAAAAACCCATTTTACCCGAAAATAAACTACAGAGGAAGATCTGGCAATTGTTTGAATTTCCCGACACGTCTTTAGGAGCACGTATCATTGCCATATTTTCAGTTGTTGTGATTACGCTTTCAATAGTGACATTCTGCGTCGAGACCCTCCCTCAGTTTAGGAAGGAAGACGACGGAGAAAAACGAAAACAGCCGTGGTTTTCGTTGGAGACAGCGTGTATAATATGGTTTACGTTTGAATACTTGATGAGGCTAATCTCGTCGCCTCAGAAGTTGGTTTTTGTACGATCGTTTCTGAACCTCATCGATATTGTTGCTATTTTACCTTACTACATAACGCTACCGATGCAGGACACGAAGGCGTCCAGTTTCGGGGTGTTGAGGGTGATCCGTCTGGTGCGCGTATTCCGGATTTTTAAATTATCGCGACATTCCAGAGGACTACAAATTCTAGGACACACATTGCGCGCAAGTTTGCGCGAGCTAGGGCTTTTAATTTTCTTTCTTCTCATCGGCGTCATCTTGTTCAGCTCGGCGGTGTATTACGCGGAAGGAGGCGAGACGGGGACGCATTTTAGGAGCATTCCCGATGCATTTTGGTGGGCTGTAGTCACAATGACGACGGTTGGTTATGGGGACATGAGACCCATCACTGTATGGGGAAAGATCGTAGGGTCACTATGCGCCATTTCCGGCGTGCTGACCATCGCGCTTCCGGTGCCTGTTATAGTGTCGAATTTTAACTACTTCTACCACCGAGAGAACGAACAGAGGGCGGCTGAGGCCAGCAAGAAAGAGAAGGACCGCAAAGAGCAAGAACGAATCCAAAGGGAGAAAGAAGAACAAGAACAGGAACGAAAGTATGGGACGGTTGATCATAATGGAATGAACGGCCCCGAGTCGACAGGGATTGAGATGGAAATGTTAACTTCACTGGACAGTATTCCATCCAATCTCAACAAAGGGCATAAGAACAAAGCCAACACGGCTGTCGTCTCCAATTCGATGCCTTTAGTCGACTATCCCGATGCTACTATACGATTTGAAACGGGGGTGTGACTAAAAAAGCCTTCCCTCTTTATAGCTATTTAATTTGGAGGTTTTTGGGGCAGGATTGGGAGTCACCACAACTTCCAGATAACAGGACTGCGTCCAAGAAGGAGCAGAGAGAGAGAAGATCACCGAGAACTGAATCCCCAAAGACCTACGACCATGCGAGCAGGCGATTTGCGTAGCAATTCGCGCTTACCAGCAACACCTCGGAAACGCCAATTGTGCCATGCCGTGAGATTTTTCCTCTCGGTATTTCGTGATGTAAAGATAAATTGCTAGCGACCTGCTGTTAGCAGGGTGAAACAAAAAGACAAGGATCTCTACAATGCTGTTTGGAAGGAGTGCAGCAAAACAAACTCCTGAACAATCCAAGGATTCGATGCCTTGACTTCGAGAGATGGATGAATTCATTTTTTTTATATATAAAATTCACTAATTTATAATTGATATGCTGCACAAAAGGAAGCACAGTGCTTCGGCCAAAGAACGATGAGCAAAAAAAAATAGTTTGTACATGAATTAAAGCAAAGCAGTTCTGCTGTGAAAACGAAAAGCGAGTAGATAGACAGATAGCTAAAATAATGCAATTCTTTGCGGACAGCTAAGTGGTCCAATTCTTATTTTATTCTTCGGTTGCCCTAGGTGAAAATAGTACGAGCCAGAAATTCTTGGCTCGTATACGAAAGTTCTGAATATTTCGACTGAATTAAGCGGTTTTTTTCCCCTACCAGTCCAGCATGTAATGTAAGTCCTTTTCCAAACCTTAAAATGCCAGAAACGTAAAATTACTTGAGCTGAAATTTCGATCGATTCTTGGAAGGGAGCTGACCTGATTGCTGTTATGATAGAAGTTCGCGGAGGTAATATTTGTAAGGAATTTTAGGCAGTGGCAAAACATTTTCAGATTCCAAACCCTTAAGAAAGTGTCTTTGGGTTTACATGTGGTTTGTGATTGAACACGATGGAGGAAAGAGAAAAACAGAACAGATCTATAGCGATACAATGATAACGCTGACATGTTGTGTAAAACAATGTTGATTGAAAGGGATTCACGCGAAATTTGAGGTAACGTCAAAATAATTTGTGAAGGCTTATAGGATACTGAACAGAATCAAAAGCATGTAGTTTGGGAACTTCAAAACTAATCATGAAATATAAGTATTCCTGGTGAAATATGCGAAGCTACTTGCAGCAAAACCATATCATATCACTTCGGAGCTGCGATGGAAAATTTTAATATGGAAATAAAAATAGTTTCCTGTCGGGAGTGAGAAATGATTTTTAACAAACACTGTGTACCAATAAAGAATTTTGTTCAAGACTTCTGGCTGGAAATGAATAAGTTCACAGAGCTGTAATAGCAGTGTCGATTAAAAGTAGTTCTCATGTTTATATTTGACACAAGACATTCAGGCGGCGCCTAGGATTTAAATATAAGCGATGTGGCGATCTACTAAATTTTTTAAAAATTTCGTGAGGCGACTGATTTTTATTTTGTCGTGTATTCTTTTGCATTAAAGATGAAATGTTGGTGATTTAGTTTAGCCTTTAATTCAGCACGTCCGAAGACAGCATGTTGTTTTCTTGTTCAAATTAAAACTACGTTTTTCAATTCTATGAATATTTTTACTTCTCCATTCTCGCTTTTCACTCGAAATACCACGCTGTGATTGGTTTGAGAAAAAGTTGTGACTTAAGAATCACCCCACACTTTCATTAAAACTCGAATTGTTTACTTCCAGTTTTTAAATAACCGAATCTTACAGCAGGCTGAATCAGAAACGAAGTGCTTTTGTTACGAAATAATCGTTGCGTATGTTCTTAAATGCATTTTGTTCAAACGCTCGTATATCACTTACAGGAATTGAGGACAACACAGTCAATAAGGAAACGTGGAGTTGTAATCTGTAATTGGTAATGTTTTAGATATTGTTGCAATGTGATTTTTTGTACACGTCCGTTTATATTAATTGTCCCTCGATCAATGCTACGGTTTTGGTTGCCGATAGCACATCTCTTATCTTCAAAAATGAATAAATTTACGGCGGGATCGCTTTCAG
>Ga0126339_10002793_pt1 | contig 12565 bp, 7 predicted proteins | sample OrbTmetagenome_2_FD_92532 | JGI IMG/M metagenome (GOLD analysis project Ga0126339, IMG submission 92532) | Coral microbial communities from Petempiche,Puerto Morelos, Mexico - Orbicella T R C metagenome | ecosystem: Host-associated > Invertebrates > Cnidaria > Coral | place: Petempiche,Puerto... | reverse complement strand
TGTGGCAAGCATTCAAAGGTGAGAGAGAGGAGCAAATGAGATGTGCAAGAGTGATGATATCTCTGGCTAAAATAAACTTTTGAATCTACTGTAAATTGTGTATTTCAGGATGGGAATTCAAATCAAGGTACAACAGCAGGCAGTAACTCAGGATCACACACACCTGGTGAACCAACACAAGAGAATTCCAACAAGGTATGACTTGGCTGAGCAAAAAAAGATTTTGTTTTTAATAATTATTTATTTCTATCAAGCAAAATTTGGGCCAGCTTCAAAATTTTTAATCTATAAATCTGCGTGACTGCTGCTAATTGGTTAATAAATCAAGCATTTTGAACTGATACAACTTTATAGTAAAGCATGCATTCGTGTGACATCCTTGAAACACTGATCAGTGATCTGGGGATGTTGAAAAAATAAACTTTGATTCTGCATTCAAAGGTAATATTACAGGGCTGAGAGTTATAACCAGAAACCTTCCAGAGAAAGCCATCTTGAAAATATGACCAACTACAACTTCTGTCAGCTAAATCAGTGCTATCACTGAATGCAATACATTTTAAGATTTTTGATAATTGCATTTCTAATTATCTTTTCATTGATAGCCTGCTGAACCAAAGGCCAAACCAACCATGTTCCAAAGTGGAAAAACAACTTTCTCAAAAACTGCAAAAGCTCCTGCTATTCACATACCAACAAACCCAGCACTGACTAAGAGACAACAAGAACTTCACAAACAGGTTAGTTGATATATGAACATTTCACAGCAAACAAACCAAAGACTTTCTGGTTACTAGTTCAGATGCTCTACCACTGAGCTACAGGAGACCCTTGGGAGCTAAGGCCATTAAAGGAGTTCAGTCATGGTGTTTTGGTTTATTTTGGTCAGGTACAAAATTACCTTTAAATTGAAGATAACTTGAAAATAATAGCTTACTAATATAGGCAAACACCAAAGAGATAATACTAGTCAAGTAATATATCAAACACAAAAAGACCGTGTTTGACCACATTTCCAAACACTGAGAAGAGAGTTGAAAAGACGACGTGCAGCGGAGTATTTTTGACAAACTTCAAGGTGTTTAGAAATGTGGTCAAACACTGTCTTGAGTGTTTGATATATCTTCCCAATCGAAACTAAAACTAAGGAGAAAACAGAGAAATAAAATCATAAAAATCTATGCTAATCCAAACACTGTCACAGTCATGACTTCCTTTGTCTAAACTTGATGAATTATTAATGAGTTTGAGAATAAAGGATCAAGGGTGATTAACGCCCAAGTCGCTAGTGGAGGGAAGGTGCCTACGAAGCCCAGGGGCTGCAACCGCAGTCACATCCCCAAGGCGCTAGAACACCTGACTGGCCTGCCCAACCTGCAACCAAGCCACGAGCGCCCGCGCCAAGCCCCCTACAGGCACCCATCACACTCAAGCCAGATGGCATTTGTGGAAAAAAGAAAAAAAATGCTAAAAAGAGGGGGGGATAGGGAGGGAACGCTGAGAACCGGTAAACTATAATTCAATCCACAACGCCACACTAACAGAGCGATGAACACACTGCGAGCACATGGGACGACAACACATGTACTAACCAAAAATACTGCTGGACAATGTCAGCCCCAGGGCTCTCACGACCATATGACTGCTGCAAACGCTACAGAACACACCAAACGCTAAACAACGCTAACGGATGGCCAAGGCACTATCAAACGCCTACAAAAAAACGCTACTGACCAGGCTAGCTCCTGGTCATAAACTATGTAAAATTTCATTGAACTATATCAAACGCTACAGAACGCACCAAACGCTAACCAAACGCTCACAGATGGGCAAGACACTAACAAGCGCGTATAAAAACGCTACTGACCAGACTAGGTCCTAGTCGTTAACTATGTTAAATTTCATTTAACTATACTTAATGGGGATTACAATCAAAGAACATGAAAATTTAGGCTTAACTTTTCAAGATGTCCAAACCAAGACATAGCTTCTTTTAAGACACCAGGTGATAGTTTCACCACCCTGCTAGAAGTGATCCCCGTCGCCTTTCTTGCCAATTTATCATCTGGTGCATGTCTTAACAATATATACTTACTTCAGAATCGTTTGTCATGCAAAGTGGTTAACAATGCTTTGTTATTCAGTGTTTGGTATGTTCTTTTATTTACAGGAAGCAATGAGAAAGAAGCTTGAGATTCAGAAACAGAAACAAGAACTACTCAACAAACAAATTCAAGAACAAAAGGTATCCAGAAACATACCATCATAGGCACATAACATCTGTAGAGGGCTGCAACTTTTAACTGACGACCACACTATTGTAAATGAAACTCAGCAGACCTGTTACTATACTGTACTTTCTCTTACCAGTCACCCTCTGTCCACTATCCCTCATGGCATATCCCACGCCCTTTGCCACTTAATCCTTAATCCTCGTCCCTTACTTCTCACTCCTTATCCTGTGCCTCCACCCCTTATCCAACATCTGCATGACCCCTTACCCCTGCCCTATACCCCTTGCCTCTAGCCTTGTAACCCTCACTCTTCACCCCTTATCCTTTACCTCTCACTCTCACCTTGCATCCCTCACCACCCCCACCCCTCACCCCTCACCCCTCACCCCTCATCCCTCATCCCTCACCTCTCACATATATAAGCCTTGTAGTTTCTTTTCAGTCTCCTCACTATTTTTTTAATAATTTAGTTTATTTAATATATTAATTTTGTTAATTATATGCAGTAATAAAGTGTGTTTGTTTCTCTTGCCAGCTTTTAATTTCTAAACTTGAAAAGAAGAATTTAGGTACTGCAGAGAAAGAGTTGATAGTAAAGGTAATACATCGTGCACTGCTTCTTCCCGTTGTTACATTTTCTTGACATCTTTGTGACCTAAATTTAGTTGTAAGCCTTAATGTGAAAAATTAACAAACTGTTTTTCCAATAAAATTGCAGACTATAAAATTGTTAAGTTCAAATATTGAGGCACTAAAGAAAGAGGTTGAGTTGGCAGCAATGGCAGCAAAATCCAAGGAAAGCCCTTCTCAGGCTAGACAGATTGTGAGTACAGACATTCCAGATCAGTAATATTACATTAATTTTGTACATACTGTAAAGAGGTTTGGACAGGAAAGTCTTTGGTGTGAAGTGACATTCTTGGTCTTCACATGGTGGGAAAACTGGAATTGTATCACTTTGATAAATGTACGTATCTCCATAGGATTGGAAAATAACATGGCGGTTGCATGGCGTTTTATCACAAATGTACCATGTGAACCTTACACAGCCATAAAATACAAGGACAGCCATATTTTTGCTATGTTTGTCCCTGTGCTAAAAACATCGTGTATTCTAGGTTTGAAGATTTTAGATCTTTTCTGTACATTTTTATGAGCGTTGTTAAAGTTTTTGTGTGCTAAGAATTATGGGTAAATGTATCAGTTGCCATCTTTTTTCCTATGGAGGATTGTGCAGATGTTACGTAGTCAAATGCTGATATCATGTGCTAGATGTCTTTTCATGATCCACCAGAATCTCTACAGATTATTTACACAAATGAAAAACAACAACCATCAGACATACATGTAAATCCAAGAAATTTGAATTAATAAGTAATGATAAATATTGAATAACAAACTAGAATTCCGTTTGAGTAATGCTGACAACTTTATTAATTTCAGGCCCAGAAAGCAATACTCGATCAAGAACTGGATTTGATTACACATCAAAACACTGGGGAAGACACTACGGAACTGAAGAAAAAAGTTGAAGAACTCAAACAAGAGGTAACTCAGTTTTTGAAATTCATTATTAATTTTTCTTTTTTATTTCAGTTAAAAATGGTTACGTGTATCACAGAAGAGAGGGAGTAATTTTTCAATGCGCAGTTCCAGAATATATCCATACGCCACCACCCCCAACAACCAACCAACCATTTGTCAGGAAGTAAAGAATAAGAAAACAGTGGATAAGATTAACTTATCTTAAATGGTGACAAGTGAAATTAAGAAGTAATTTCACATGCGTTTTGTCAAAATTCTAATAATTTCTCAAGTCTTTAGGCAAGGGAAATTCTTGAATTTTGACAAAATGCAAACGAAATTTATTTCTCAATTTCACAAGTATACTATTTGATTACCTTTAATATTGTAGGTGATAAATTACACTCTTACAATCGTGGGTTTTTGACTTGTTTGTTGTATCAAGAAATTTTGCGCCAAACATTGCCATGCCAACTTTGTAATTTCACTTGTGAATTATAAATTAATGCTGAAATTTCATGTCAAAATTAAGAAATAACTATGTCACCCATGATATTAGGCAAAACACACCTCAGTTTCTGGTTGAGGGTATCAGCTACAAGTGGTTTGAATGCACTTTGTTAAATGAACTTTTTGTTTCAGGCTAAATCTCTGGGGTTATTAGACCCACCAACAAAAGGGCGGGGCAGAGGTGTTGTAAGAGGACGAGGCAGAGGCACACCTCTAAGAAGCAGGCCTCTTCCAAGAATGGCACGGGTTTGGACAAGAGAAAGTGCCTCGCTGGATCACAGACCAAAACAGATTACTGTGAGTGACATCACACCAGAACAGAAGGAAGACATGGCAGAGCATTTTAAAGTGAGTACTAATCGTGACCACAACAAATATTGTTGGATCCACCATTCTAGCCTGATTGGGCTGAATGTGGTTTTTGTGTTCAGTTCTATCAGGAAAAGGTACCTCCAGTTGAGTTGAGCATCTTTTTTAGTTTTAACCGGCGTCTCAGTCAAAATGATTGATTTGGTTTAACACAAACCATGCATGTTTTGTCCCTGTCTACTCCCTCCTGTCTTCCTGTCCCCATTTTAACCCTCTCTCTCCACCCCAGGATGGGCTTTGCCCCAATTAAAGTGTGGGTCATTCAGAGCCATTAAAAAAAATCAATAATACCATCATCCAATTCACTTGCGGCCTCTAGCAAGTGACGTAAATAAGATTTTCACATTCCAATAGGAGTTCTTCTGAGCAAATTTCCTGGAGTGTGCAGTGTGATGCTTACTATCAACCAAATGAAGACTTAACCTCATAAAGATAACCTGGTGTTGACATGATTGTATGATAATATCACATCTACTACCAGGCATCAGCTTAAGTGTTACACAAGGATTAACACTTCCAGCCTCAAAGGGGAAGTCTTAGGACATTGTAGTTCACCAACTTAAATTGTACTTTCTACATTGTTCTTGTTTTTGTGTTTTAGGAATTTGGAATTGTTGACAATGAAGAGTACATTGAGGAAAAGAACACCCTCAACCTGACTTTTAGGACAAGAAAAGAAGCAGAAATTGTAAGAATGATCAGTTTTCTAAAACCAACTTTCTTTTTGTTGTATGTACTTGTAAACAGCTACTTTACCAGACATTGTACATATGAACGGGACTGTAGGTTCAGGGATTTTACCCAGCTGTTTTTGTTTCCAGGTGTATGAATGATGCGTGCAGAGCATCTCACTGCCTTTTTCAACTCGCATTTTATGCTGTCATGGAATAATTGTGGCAGTTATTTTGTGTAAAAGAGCTTCAAATTGACCATTAGTTTATAAGTGTTTTTAATGTCCACCCTGTGGTTTTATCTGCTGAGTGGAAGCAACAAAAATTTTTCCTTATATGATTATATTCCTTATTCCTTGAAAATCTCTGAATACAGTATTCTATCAAATGGTTGCATTGCAGCTGCCAGTTAACAGATATATTTGTATCAATTTATTGTCTTTCTCAGGCCTACAATAAAGGCAAAACATTTAAAGGAAGGGCTCTGAAGATTTCTTGGTACAGGACTCCAGCCTCTCCTTCTGGAGCCATGCCTACCACTCCCACCACTCCAACAGTACTCAAGAAAGTTGAGGAGGAGCTTGGACTGGATGTAGATGAATTGGTGAGTAATCGTGGCTGTCTCTTAGGGTCAGGGTGTGGCTGGCTGGGGATTTGCCTTTTTCAGGTTGAATTCCACTTAATATTGATACCAAAAAACAAGGCAAAGATCTGGAATAACAAACTATATCCCAAGTGTCAGTGCCATAATCCACTTTCATTACATTGAAACCTGTATTAAGGTGGCTCAAGACAGTTGCCAGCACTTAGATTTTGACGGGTCGTTATAACCACTTTTTATCACTTGATGCTACAATTATGGTATCAAGAAACTGCCCATCATTGATTGTTATCATTTTTGTGATGCAATAGGTTACCATAGCAACAGTATGATCTCCTAAAACACCCTTAATTACAGCTTTAGGGGCTCATAATTCAAAAACAGCACAGTGAGAATTTTTTTATATTATCAACTTTTGATAAGCGTGATAAGACGCAACTGTTGGCAAAGTTTAAAAAATTCTGTAGGTAGGGTTCAGAGCCACCTTAAATTTTTGAAAATTTCATGAAACCATTGATTATGCAAATTAAGGGAAAAAATAAGGGAATGAAGCAGGCTGGTTCCTTGCAGCTTCATGGCTTGCAACTTAATTGTTTTTCTTTTTCCTCACATTAATTAGTTTGTGTATTTGCACACACACTGAGAAAAGGAAGAGACTGCTCAAAGTCTATAAGGGCTTGTGTTGCATTGTGTTTCAGTTTGGGAACAACATTTAAACACTTTGTAATGTTTTAGGGAAAACATGAATTTGACCCAGAGACAGAAGAGGCATTGCTTCTCGGAGAAGACTTTGATGAAGAAGAGGAAGAAGATGAACGATCATGGAAAAGATAGTCATGGACACCTCCTAAGAGAAACAAGTCAAGACTATAATAATATTTGAGTTATTGTAAAACAACCATTGATCTTTACCCTGTCATATTTTGCAGAATAATTATTTGTGAGCCAAGCTTTCTGCCACATACTGTAATAATATCTGCAATGTCATGCATGATTGTGTTAAGGAAGCGATCTGTCTTTAGATTTTTACTGTCTGTAACAGTTTATTATAATATCAACTGTTTTCATTTTATTGTATGTTATGATGAGTAGTTGTACAGCTATGAAGTCTTATGCATAAAAGAAAAAAGTGAATCCAAGGGATTCTTGAAAAAAGATGATATCCCAGAGGGAAAAAAGTGAAAAGAAGAGGTGAAAAGAAAAGAAAAAAAGAATACAAATGACTTCAGATTGACAAGAAAAAAATGTTTTTACACTTGAAAATTAAAACATACACAAAACAAAACATGTCACAAAAGTCAATGATCAACAAGAGTTATCGGCCACTCTTTGTGGTCACACATTTGTGCACTGATCACCTTCCTGGAGGACAGAGGACAAGCCACAAGCCACAGAAGCAAGCAGGTTCTGAATGGTCTGCATCACAGAGAACTAGAAATGCTGCCATTGCCTGAAGAATCATACGCTCTCTCAGGTCTGGCCCCTGAGCATTCTTGTCTTCAGTGGAGGGGTGTAGGCTCCTTTCCCCAACAGCAGCCAGTAGTTGGGCCTAGAAAGATCATTTATCAAGAGGACACTCGAATACACCTGTATATGCAAGGTCAGTGTATGAATATCTTGATACTATTTTGCTTTTTTGGAAAATCTTGAGGTTGTACAGATAATACATATTAGCACCTTGTGAATGAGTGCCTGACCATGTTCACGCTGTGTGCCACACCATTTTCACTAAAAATGGGTGCCTAGTAAAACCTTCACATGCCATAAGCTTTTTCACATAAACTATGGACATGTGCACATTTTTTTTGTAAGTGTCTCTTCAATGCAGTTAATTTCACTGAGTTGACGTAATTTTATATCCATATGACATCACAGAATTGGGAAATTAAAAGTCTGTTGAAAAACCTACAAATCTCAGGTGCCAATGAAAGTTGTTTCCGCTGTGCTAGGAGTTTTGACTAGATCTCTTCAAATTTTGACATACTCAGTACATCATACAGGCACCTCAGGGACAAAATTCATGACATACCGAGTACGTCATATAATTATTCATTCAGGGGGTTAATAAATGAGACAATCACAAGTGGAGACCAAATGTTATTTTTATTTCACAACACAAGTTTAGAGACAAAACTGTTTAGAATAAGAAATTTCAAAAGAACCTAGGATTGTGCCTACATAATTATACTTGTTTACAGCACTATGTGTAGTTAGTGGTTACACTTAAGTTATTTAAGGGAGCAAAAAAAAATTAATTCATCCTGTACTGAAGCACTAGTTGGGTAAAATCCCTGCCAGATGGTGTCTTGACTTCACTTGATGAGAAAACTGGCAAACAGGAAAAAAGTACAATGCAGTTGGAAGAGGACTTATAACCCAAACTCAAGGCTTAGGTTGTTCAAAGGTTGGGCATAATGGATAGCATATTATGCTTTGCTTACCGGTAATATGCGTTTGGTTCAGTGTCAACAAAACCAACCATGCTGTCAACTGGGAAGTGATTTATCCTGTGGGTAGCATTATCTAAACCTTGAACTACAGAGGCTTATAGATGATGGCCATGAATGGTCAACACCTAATCTCTCAGTACAATATCAATACAATGTTATGTGATCAGGTGATGAGAATAAAGACAATTGTCAAATCCCACCATTTTATCCCGCCAAAATGTAGATTTTTTCCCCACCAAAATGTAGATGCATTAAAATCAAAGTTGTTGAGAGAATAGCTGTTAAGCACCCACTCACCTGGGTAGCTGTACCCACATAATTATGGCTATTCAAAGTTACAAAAAAATTCAAGGTAACTTTCTCTATCACAAAGAAAAGGTTTATAAAGGTTCTTATTTTGCTTCCTTGCTTGTTTTGTTTTGTTTGTTTCCATTGCATGTCAGTTTTTCTTCAGCAATCTTTGCCCAGTGGTGTATGCATGAAGAAAATGAATCAACTATATTTTACCTGTATGGATATCCATGGTACTTGGAACGAAACACAGACAACAGCAAGCTAAAGAACAGCACCACCAGACCCAAACCAACCATAACTACAACTGAAAGTGGAGAGAAATGGTAATTAAACACAACTTAGACAGCTGCCTCTGTGACAATGTGCATGCAGATATCCAAGAACTGACGTTCTCATTCAGAAAATGAAGTCCCCCCGTTACACTGCATTCACAGTGGGCTACGACATATCCTAGTAATTGTCATTGTGTATTGTTCTATTATGAAAAGAGTCAAGATCAAACAGTTATTACACAAATCATGATCTGAGCATAATCGAGATTCCTGCACAAGGTCGTTTTGACCAAAGCCAGCCAATACATGTTAAACACGACAACAGAGAGCAAAATGGAAGTGAAAACCTAAGAACTTGTTGTAATATATGTCAAACACAAAAGACTGTGTGTGACCACATTTCCAAACACTGAGAAGAGAGTTGAAGGCTGCATTCCTTTAGGGTGATCTGGATCAGGATCAGTTATCCAAGATCTGTCTGGATCATGGTGCATCAGTGAAAGAAACCGATGAATCCATGACCAGAATGGATTCATTGGTTCTTTTGATGCACCATGATCCAGACAGATCTTAGATCACTAATCCTGATCCAGATCACCCCAAAGGAACACACCCGAAAATACGACACGCAGTGAAGTATTTTTGACGAACTTCAAAGTGTTTGGAAATGTGGTCAAACACTGTCTTGAGTGTTTGATAATTATATCTTCTCAATCGAAACTAAAACTAAGGAGAAAACAGAGAAATAAAATCATAAAAATTTATGCTAATTAATATCAGATATTCAAAAACCGTCACGGTCATGATTTCCTCTGTTTAAATGAGTTTAGAAGAGTGAGATAAACCCCAGATAGAAAGCAACTTTGCAGATTGTTGTCACAGTGACGTACTCAATGAGTTCTGGTTCTTATTTTCCAGTCATAAATAGCATGATCGCTATGAGAGTACTCATGTCACCATCACCATTTTATCACACATCTCTTCTCTTTTTCATTTTTGGACACACAATTTTTTTTTTAGGAGAGCAGAACTTCGTACATATGACTTTCTTAACTGTTCTCTCTGATTTGTTTTTAGGGAAGATTTGGATGAACACTGGTTGATTACATGAATGCTATACCCTGCATAAAAGCATTAGTCTGTCCACAGACATTTATTAATTTATTTTGCTACAAGTTATTTTTCTTTGAGTACACTGCATCGCTCACACACAAGAGTGAGTGCAGAGCGCAAGAGCAGCTGCGAAGCTGGCACAAAGACTATTTTTGCCTTTCCCTTGGCCACCCCCTTGTGTTCATACTTTTTCAAATACCACGCAGTTAATACTTTTATTTGCAATCTTGATGAGCTCAAACAAAATAGAAGGTCTGTGGACAGACTAGAAGAAGCATATCAACACTCACTTCTACGTTTTCCAACCTCCTTGACTTCAAGCGCCTTCTCATTGAGAAGAATCATACCAGCAACATAAAGAGCATCTTTGAGTTCCAGTTAAGGAGTGATACATAAAATTTTATATAATGTCCCTTAAAACTTCACAAAGAAACCTTTCTTTTCTTTTCAAAAAGTAATGAAAGTTTCCTGAATAAAGTTTTGTATGATGACTACAACTACATTTTAATTGCCAACTATTGTTTCAATTTCAAATTCTTTTCATATATCCACTTATTGAATAAATGAGAGAGAATTGACTAGTCAGCTTTCATTTTCTCTTCTATCTTACTTTGTTATACGAAGAGAGCAAAGTGGCAAAGTGGCTTCAGTATTTTTCCCTCCTTCCTCCACTGCCTAAGTCAGCCAATATAAAAATTTTAGTATGTAATAAAAGGATACTGAGAACAATGACAATGTGGGTTTCAGCCACAAATTGAGCCTGACTGCTTCCATGAATGTAACTCTGATAAAAAGCGATACATATATTAGTATCGATGGTGATGAACTCTACATTTCATTAACCAGTACATCTGCTGATGTACATTCTCACTGAAGGTTAAAATTAAAATTATTATTGGATGACAGTGACCTTTATTATTCTGGACTGAGTAGGAAAGAATGAAGTTAAAACTGTACAAAACTTTCCTGGACTGTAATTTCTGGTAAATTATAGTTATTAAATATAATTTATAAACTTCTGGTTAATCAGAATTGAATAACTGGTTTTGTTGCCAATCTTCAACATCTGTAAAACGATAATATCTGACTAACCACTTGTCCTGTTTGTGGATTTTTGTGCGCATAAGGTGGTCCGCGAATGTGGTTCCACATCTGACCAGATGTCATGGCAAACACTACACACTTGAAGGAACAAAAAAATAAATGGTAATTGCACGCTGTCATCTGATTTTGTGAAGCTAATAAACTGCAATAATACAAAACTCAAAGAACAGGTTTTCAATGTTTAATCCGTCTATACATACCAGGGCTCCAATTGCCCAGTAGGTCTTGTTATACAGGAATTCCAAGTTTTTACGTCGCACATAGAGCAGTCCACCAATCAAAACAACCAGCAAGCCCATTATCACAGCGCCCATGTAATTGGGGGGACGGAATATCCTGACCTACACAAAAGATAACAAGCATTATTAACTTTGATTAACTTAGATACAGGTGTTGTTGTTTTTGATTACATCTATCAGATGCTTTTTTGGTCAGAGCAGAGTTTAAATTATATGACCAAGTTCCTTCACTCCCACATAAACTACCCGTACCACATCACAATGAAAATATCCAGCCTGTGCATTGCTAAAGGAAAGCAAATTGTACATAGTTTAGTGACTTTTCCTAGATAGGATAATGAAATTCAATAACATGGCCCGACATTTTCAATCTGATAGTACAGCCTTGTGCATGAGTAATTCATTATTACACCACTTTTAAGTTTCAGTGTACTTGTATAGTACCTTTTACCAAAAAAAACTGTTAGGTTTCCATCAGTAAAAATACACCTTTGGCCGTTGCCATCATAAGCATAACTTTGAAAAGTCTAGCTGATGATGGTACCCCCTTGATGATAAAGAACATCCATAATGTATCTCTTCTGAAGTGACTACTACATAAAACCAGTCCACATACATTAACATCAGTGCGTTCTGCAACCCATCTTGCCAACTGTTCAGCAGAGAAACCCATTCTACAAAGAAATCAAGCAACATCGTACATGTAACAAGTTAATACAAAAACCGCACAAGCTTATAATAATAAGCTTATTTCAATCAGCTCATCATAGAAAATACATTGTGTAAATTTTGTAACTGTTACCGTTTGAAAATGAAGCTTCTTGGAAATGTTTCTCCCCCCTTTGTTTTTTTATTTGCTAATATTTCTCTTCTCTATCTTTTTTTAACTAACCAGCCAACCCACTAGAGAGAGGATCATGGGGATGGCCTTGCTTGCCAAAAAAATATAATACTTAGTCTTGTAAAAGTTAAGTCTCATACCTTTGAATATCATAAGTGTCTGCCTTCTTAGGTTTTCCCTTTGGTGGGAAGTGCATGAACATTGGTGCAGAATTTAACCTCAGCTGTGAATAAACAATCACAAGAAAACAGGAGTCTAAGATAAGATCTAAAATGTAAGTCGTTTTATTATTAACAATCCCTCATTTTTGATACTCTGTGAATCCTTGAAATAATTTATCTTA
>Ga0126339_10002792_pt1:0-10000 | contig 12567 bp, 12 predicted proteins | sample OrbTmetagenome_2_FD_92532 | JGI IMG/M metagenome (GOLD analysis project Ga0126339, IMG submission 92532) | Coral microbial communities from Petempiche,Puerto Morelos, Mexico - Orbicella T R C metagenome | ecosystem: Host-associated > Invertebrates > Cnidaria > Coral | place... | reverse complement strand
CTACCTCCTTACTTTACTTAATTGACTAATTAATTAACAAATATTAATAGCGAACGGCAGCCACCAAAATTGTCCCAGTACATGTAGTGCACTCTTCACTAAAAAGGGTGGCGAAGAGTTATCTTGGTAATAGTTCCTCTATAAGAGGCCTGGTACACTTCAATGGCAACTTTTATCGTTTATTGCACGTTTTCTCACAGTTCTGTTGTCTTACCTTTCGATAGTTCTCTTGCTCTCATCAACAGAAACCGTTCCCAGTCCTTCTCGGCTTGTTTACCGAACTCGTTTCTCTCATCCGGGTCTTCGGATAAACTGTGCAGCACTGCTTTTGTTAGGTTACAGGGCTTTTCGCTCAGCCATTGAGCAGCCAAACAACAAAATCCGAAGTTAACAGACCCACTGGGAAAACACTGATCGTAGAAGTTGGTTCCCGTCGCAGACACAAAAACACTTGGGAAATCGGCGAGGTAGCTGGGTGTAGCTGGAAGTAAACCTTCAAACAAGGCAGATCCATGGATTGCATATAAACGTTAATTCGGCGTTTTTGTTTTGGTCTGTTTTTTTTTTCCTTGGTTTTTTTTTTTTCTAGTGCGGGATGTGAGGTGACCTTACGAGACACTTTAGTGGCAAATTGGCTTTATGCGTCGAGAAATATAAAATATATATTGGTAAAATGGGCTAATATTTGTGGCAAAATGATTGTTCCACATTCATCATTGTACCACATTTGTGTCGCAATTCTGTGTTGGCACCGACAAATTAAACTACCTGGTCATTCGAGGCGCCTGGGTTCCTGGTCTTTTTCATTGCTTGGATCGGAATGTACTTTATTTAGTTGTTTTCATAACCTTTCCCTTACCTTGAAGAAAATAAAAGAGCGACTTGAAGTCATTATCCGGTTTGTCTTCGTAATTAATGTGGACCTCTAACTCATTCCCATACAAACTCCTCAGTTCCTTTACGCATGCGTACATCAGTGGCGTGGAGTTGCCTCCATCTGCACAACCATACTCAGCGATGGTGAATGTATCACCGACCTTCACAGGAATGGACTTGACAGACTTGATGGCTCGAGGAGAAATAAATTTTATGCTTTCCTCGGAAACTGAGAATTTCGACGTGAAGTAGCCAGCTCCTGAATCGATGTACTCTGTCTGTGTGAACGAATATATATGGACAAGAGAGTTAGGCAGCCTCCACACTAAGTCAGAGAAATTTGTAAACACAGCTTTAAACCGTCACGAAAACGGAGCTTTTCGAAAACGCTCTTCAAACCGGAGGAATTTGAAAACACCCGCGGCCTTTGACGCTGAATTTCATTTTCTAGTGGTAAAAACAATATTTTATGAACGAACGCAACTTTGTTTTTTAAATGCATTTTGAATTATCACTTGCCGTATTTCCTGTACAAATACAACCTTATTGTTATTAATGGTGCATGAAAACATTAATTAACTCTTGGACTGGACAAAGAGTTCCTTTTTTAAGAAACTTTGTCACGATATCGTATCGCGGAATACACTGGTGTAAGGTATGAATTGTTACGATCTTATCTACGGGGCTCACGGCAAACTAGTAGAGTAGTGCTGAAGAATTCGTCCCTCATTTTTATGCACGCCAATTTGACGATCGTGCTTGAATGAAGCCGACAGGTGACACAGGCATTTTATGCTAATCATATCTAGTATGCGTGTCGGGAATGAAGCCAAGTATATCATGCAAAACGGCAGAATAGAAAAGAACGATAATAAGAGTTGTCAGCACCTGTAATGCGGCCTTTGATGGGTTAAATTTGTTCGTAGTCACACTAGACTTATTTTCCGTTGTTGATGTTGGATCCAGTCCCACCACAGGCACTGCCGCTTGAACACTTGCCATGCTTCAATCGTTGTTCGTTGTCCTGATTCCACTGATTCGTGTAGGAAGGGAAGAAAGGTCACGATATACACTGTGATCCTGATGTATGAACTAGCGAGAGTATACGGTGCATCTATTAACTGTGTGCCTGAGTCAGGACACTGATCAGGAGCTGCAAAGATGCCTGGTTCGCTCAACCACAGAAATAATGTGTCTGACTGCAATACAACTTGGTAAGCGTCGAGTCGTTCAGCCTACGCACAGCCAGACGTCATCAAACTCGTCCCAGGACGCTTATCCACTATTTGAAGAGAAAAGCGCCTTGGAGACGAGATTGGGACGTCGTTCTACATGTTATTTACACAGTCGGAGCAATCTCGGCTAGATTTCAAATTGCTATCATTTTAAATTTTGACTCGCAAGGTTGCTATCTCTTGAAGCTATATTCGAAGACTCCCCATTTCTACTTTTACGCCACTATGCGTCAAATGAATGTGCCGAGTAATGTTTATTATTATTATTATTATTATTAAGAAAAAACTATTTCTTAGGAGATGAAATGTTCGTTTACACCGGGCCTACACTCTCCAACTATCCCTTTGTTACTGAGGGGGATTCCAATGTGTGGTGATCTTCGATCAAGAGTTAGCCAGGAGCGGCGGAACTGAAGAATTAAAACGAAAGACTCGGTCAAGCTTTTACAAGATATTTTTTTTCGAGCAGAATTTGATAGATATATTTGGCGTTTCAGACATCTCACAGAGAAACGTCCTACATCCATCTACTGCTAACTGGAAAATGTGCTGTTTGACATTAAGGTTGCAGATTTTGCAGATTGCAGTTGTATCTCCCTCTGCAACTAGTCCTGTTTAAATTCTGCAAGCAAATCAAGCAAAGCATTTGAAATGTGTTGAAAGGTATCATATCTTCACCATATCCAAATCTGAACCATGAATTGTTTATGCCAAAAAAAACAACAACATTTACTTTATACCAAAAAGGAAATAATGAGGTTTACATAAATTTTGAAGGTTACAAATAAAGCATTAGCTGCCTATAACAACCATACGGCTTATAGGATACAGTGAATAAAATTACGGTCATGTGTATTAAATATAAACCAAAAGTAACTTAACAAATAGAGATATAAACATATACGACAAAGTTAAAAGCTAATATTGACACAACGCAAGAAAATAATAATAATAATAATAATAATAAATGATGAACGAGGATCGGTTTTTGATATTTCAAAGCTCTCAAAATGTCACTCGCTGTATTTAAGTTATCCCAAATACCTCTGGAAATCGTGCTATTTCCTATACAAATGCAACCTACATTAACAATGATTATAAAATAACCTGGATACCATGTGCACGTGGTGGGACTGGATCCAACATCGATAACGGCGACGTTTTCAAACAATGTCAGTCCATCAAAGCCCACAGTACAGGTTTTTATCCCTTTTAATATACCTCTATTTACTTATTTACCATGTAAGTCCAAATTGAAATGTTGTCATTTTGCTTGCATAATGTGCTTATTCCCAACACGCATACTAGGCACTTTAGTCGGTATGAGCAGAACTTGCCTGTGTCAGCAGGCGGCTTCTTTGGATTATGTACCATCTCAGAATTCGCGTGAATAAAAACGAGGGACGAATTCTTTGCCACTAGAGTACTATTCTTCCGTAAGCCAAATAGGTAAAGAACAAAACCAATCATAACTTGCACCAACATATTCCGCAATAAGATATGGTGAGAAAGCTTCCTTAGAAAAGGCAACTCCTTGTTCAGTTTAGGAGTTAATAAATATTAGTTGCAGAACGCTCTTTCTATGGGTTTACTGGTGCGATCAGGGGTGAGATATTCTCGCCCATATCAACTTTCTTTTCTCTCGTAAGTTCTCGCGCGTTTAGAGATGCGCCACACTCGTGTTTTAGGTGCAGGGCTCCCAACCAATGCTTACCTAACTTTTTAAAGATGCTACTTTTAGCCCTCCCTCAAATCTACACACGTGTATTTCACTTTTGGAAAACTATCGATTTGCACAGTTTGTGGGTTGGAGATTCTCGCCCATATCAACTTTCTTTTCTCTGGTAAGCTCTCGCGCGTTTAGAGATGCGCCCCACTCGCGGTTTTGGTGTCGGGATCTCAAACTTTGCTTACTGGACTTTCTGAAGATGGTAGATTTGGCCCTTTCTCAAATCTACACACGTGTATTTCCTTGTGGTAGTCTGTCGCTTTGCACAATGCTTGGGTTAGAGCATTTCACCCATCTACATTTTCTTTCACTCGCGTGTTTTCGCGCGTTTAAAGATGCGCCACACTCGCGATTTCGGTGTCGGCATTGCAAACTATGCTTACCGGACTTTTTGAAGATGTTAGATTTGGCCCTTTCTCAAATCTACACACGTGTATTTCACTTGTGGAAGTCTATCGATTTGGACGGTGTTTGGGTTGGAGATTCTCGCCCATATCAACTTTCTTTTTTCTCGTAAGTTCTCTCGCGCATTTAGAGATGCGCACACTCGCGTTTTAGGTACTGGGATCCCAACCAATGCTTTTCCAACGTTTTAAAGATGCTACTTTTAGCCCTCTCTAAAAGCTATACATGTGTATTTCACTTGTGAAAGTCTATCGATTTGGATAGTGCTTGAGTGAAAGATTCTCGCCCCTATCATCTTTTTTTTCTCTCGTAAGTGCTCGCGCGTTGAGAGATGCGCCACACTCGCGATTTCAGCGTCGGCATCTCAAACTATGCTTACTGGACTTTTTGAAGATGCTAGATTTGGCACTTTCTCAAATCTACCGTCATGTATTTCACTTGTGGAAGACTATCGATTTGGACAGTGTTTGGGTTGGAGATTCTCGCCCATATCAACTTTCTTTTCTCTCGTAAGCTCTCGCGCGTTTAGAGATGCGGTACACTCGCGTTTTAGGTGCAGGGATCCCAACCAATGGTTACCTAACTTTTAAAATATGCTACTTTTAGTCCTTCCCCAAATCTACACATGTGTATGTTACTTATGGAAGTCTAGCGATTTGGACAGTGCTTGGGTAAGAGATTCTCGCCCCTATTAACTTTCTTTTCTCTTGTAAGTTCTCACGCGTTTAGAGATACGCCACACTCGCGTTTTAGGTGCGCGAATCCCAACCAATGCTTACCTAACTTTTCAAAGATGCTTGATTTAGCCCTTTCTCAAATCTACACACGTGTATTTCACTTGTGGAAGTCTATCGATTTGGACAGTGTTTAGGTAGGAGATTCTCGCCCATATCATCTTTCTTTTCTCTCGTAAGCTCTCGCGCGTTTAGAGATAAGCCACACTCGCGGTTTTAGTGTCGGGATCTCGAACAATTTTTACTGGACTTTTTAGAGATGGTAGATTTGGCCCTTTCTCAAATCTACACACGTGTATCTTACTTGTGGAAGTCTGTCGTTTTGGACAATGCTTGGATTAAAGATTATCGCCCATTTATATGTGTTTTCGCGCGTTTAATGATTCGGCACACTTGCGTTTTTGGTGTGGCGATCCCAAACTACGCTTACGGGGCTCTTTACAAATGCTAGTTTTGGTCTTCCACCAAATCCAGACAAACGTATTTCACTTGTGGAAGTCTAACATTTTAGACAGTGCTTAGGTTGGAGATTCTCGCCCATATCAACTTTGTTTTTTCTTGTAAGTTCTCGCGCGTTTAGCGATGCGCCACACTCGCGTTTTAAGTGCGGAAATCCCAACCAATGCGCAACTTAGTAGAGAGGCTCTTTTTAGCCCTCCCCCAAATCTACACACGTGTATTTAACTTGTGGAAGTCCATCGATTTGGACAGTTCTTTGATGAGAGATTCTTGCCCATACTAACTTTCTTTTCCCTAGTAAGCTCTCGCGCGTTTAGAGATGCCCCTACTCGCGGTTTTGGTGTCGGGATCTCAAACTATGCTCACTGGACTTTTTAAAGATGCTACATTTAGCCCTTTCTCAAATCTACACACGTATATTTAACTTGTGATAGTCTGTCGGTTTGGAGAATGCTTGGGTTGGAGATTCTCGCCCATTTATATATTTTTTTCTATTGCGTGTTTTCGCGCGTTTAGAGATGCTCCATATTCGCTATTTCGAAGTCGGGATTTCAAACTATGCTTATTGGACTTTTTGAAGAAGCTAGATTTGGCCCTCTTTCAAATCTACACACGCGTATTTCACTTGTGGAAGTTCGGGGCAGTGTTTGGGTTGGACATTCTCGCCCATATCAACTTTATTTTCTCTAGTAAGTTGTCGCGCGTTTAGAGATTAAGATTAGAGATTAAAGATGCTACTTTTAGCCCTTCCCAAAATCTGCACACGTGTAATTCCCTTGTGAAAGTCTAGCGATTTGGACAATGCTTGGGTGAGAGATTCTCGCCTCTATCAACTTTCTTTCCTCTTGTAGGTTCTCGCGCGTTTAGAGATGCGCCATACTCGCGGTTTTGGTTTCAGGATTTCAAACTATGCTTTATACTGGACTTTTTAGAGAAGCTGGATTTGGCCCTTTCTTAAATCCACACACGTGTATTTCACTTGTGTTAGTCTGTCGCTTTGGACAATGCTTGGGTTGGAGACTTTCGCCCATTTATATTTTTTTTCTCTTGCATGTTTTTGCGCCTTTAGAGATGCGCCACACTCGCGATTTCGGTGTCGGCATCTCAAACTATGCTTACTTGACTTTGTGAAGATGCTAGATTTGGGCCTTTCTTAAAGCTACACACGTATATTTCATTTGTGGGAGTCTATTGATTTGGACAATGTTTGGGTAAGAGATTCTCGCCTATATTAACTTTCTCTTCGTTACTAAGTTCTCGCGCGTTTAGAGATACGCCCTACTCGCGGTTTTGGTGTCGAGATTTTAAACTATGTTTACTGGACTTTTTAAAGATGCTATATTTGGTCCTTTCTGAAATCTACACGCGTGTATTTTACTTGCGGAAGTCTGTTGCTTTGAACAATGCCTGGGTTAAAGATTTTCGCCCAGTTATGTCTCTTTTTCACTCGTGTGTTTTCGCGCGTTTAGCAATGCGGCGAACTCGCGTTTTTTGTGTGGGGATCCCAAAGTATGCTTACGGGTCTCTTCAAAAACGCTAGGTTTGACCCTCCACCAAATCTACAGAAAGGTATTACACTTGTGGAAGTCTATCGATTTTGGCAGTGCTTAGGTTTGAGATTCTCGCCCAAATCAACTTTCTTTTCTCTCGTAAGGTTTTGCGCGTTTAGAGATGCGCCACATTCACGTTTTAGGTACGGGGATCCCCACCAATGCTTATCTAACTTTTTAAAGATGCTACTTTCAGCTCTCCCCCAAATCTACACATGTGTATTTCACTTATGGAAATCTATCGATTTGGACAGTGCTCAAAGTCGCCGAGAGCGGGCGACGTTGGCGTGATTGTATCCAACTTTGGGTCGATTTCCAGGATTTTGGGTGATATTTCTGAGTCCCAGGGACTCTAAACTAATTCGAGAAGACTTTGGCTTTTAGTGAAATGGAGAGAGGAAATATTTTTGAACTCCTGATTCACCTGGCCGAAATATAGCCACTTAGTGACTAGAAAGTCGCCGAGACCGGGCTACGCCCAACGTGATTTTGACCAACTTTGGGTCGATTTCCAGGAACTTGGGCGATATTTCCGAGTCCCAGGGACTCTAAACTAATTTGAGAAGACTTTGATTTTCAGAGTAATGGACAGAAAAAATGTTTGAACGCTTGGTTATTAGCAGTCTGGCCGAAATATAGCCACTTAGTGACCAGAAATTCGCTGAGACCAGGCTACGCGCAATTTGATTTTGACCAACTTTAGGTCGATTTCCAGGAACTTGGGCGATTTTCCGGAGTTCCAAGGACTCTAAACTAATTCGAGTAAACACGCGAGTGAAAAAAAGATATAAATGGCCGAGAATCTCTAACCCAGGCATCGTCCAAAGCGACAGACTTCCACAAGTAAAATACACGTGAGTAGATTTGAGAGAGGGCTAAATCTAGAATCTTTAAAAAGTCCAGTAAACATATTTTAAGATCCCGACATCAAAACCGCGAGTGGGACGCATCTCTAAAAGCGCGAGAACTTACTAGCGAAAAGAAATTTGATATAGGCGAGAATCTCTTACCCAAGCACTGTCCAAATCAATAGACTTCCACAAGTAAAATACACATGGGTAGATTTAAGGAAGGGCCAAAAGTAGCATCTTTAAAAGTTAAGTAAGCATTGGTTGGGATAACCGCACCTAAAACGCGAGTGTGGCGCGTCTCTAAACGCGTGAGAGCTTACGAGACAAACGAAAGTTAATATGGGCGAGAATGTCCAACCCATACACTGTCCAAATCCATAGACTTCCACAAGTAAAATACGCGTGGGTAGATTTGAGAAAGGGCCAAATCTAGCATCTTCAAAACGTCCAGTAAGCATAGTTTGAGATGCCGACACCGAAATCGCGAGTGCGCCGCACCTCTAAACGCGCGAAAACACGCGAGAAAAAAGATATAAATTGGCGAGAATCCGATCTCCAACCCAAGCATCGTCCAAAGCGAAAGACTACCAAAAGTGAAATACACGTGTGTAGATTTGAGTAAGGGCTAAATGTAACATCTTTAAAAAGTCCGGTAAGCATAGTTTGAGATCCCGTCACCAAAACCGCGAGTGGGGCGCATCTCTAAACGTGCGAGAGCTTACGAAAGGAAAGGAAGTTGATATGGGCGAGAATCTCCAACCCAAGCACTGTCCAAATCGATAGACTTCCACAAGTGAAATACACGGGTGTAGATTTGGGGGAGGGCTAAAAGTAGCCTCTTTAAAAAGTTAGGTTAGCATTGGTTTGGATCCCCACACCTAAAACGCGAGTGTGGCGCATCTCTAAACGCGCGAGAGCTTACGAGAGAAAAGAGAGTTGATATGGGCGAGAATCTCCAACTTAAACACTGTGCAAATCGATAGTCTTCCACGAGTGAAATACACGTGTGTAGATTTGGGGAGGGCTAAAAGTAGCATCTTTAAAAAGTTAGGTAAGCATTGGTTTGGATCCCCGCTCCTTAAACGCGAGTGTGGCGCATCTCTATACGCGCGAGAACTTACGAGAGCAAAGAAAGTTGATATGGGTGAGAATCTCTCACCCCATGAGGGGACGCAAATAACTTCTACTGTAAGTATCTCTAACCGGTTGTTTTTGTTTTGTTTTGTTTGTTTGTTTGTTTGTTTGTTTTTGTTTTAATGCTATGAGAACAGGGCTGTATTCCTCTAAGGCTGTGGGTGTAATTCGTAAAAACACTGAGTTCTTATAGATCGTTAAGGAATTCTTCGTTCCAGTTCAAATTTATGTTGCTGGCACATCGGTGGGCACTTTATATGTAGACCGTGATGTAAGATACCTTAAACTCTTTTTAATGTTCATGATGTACTGCTACGTTAGTCTGCTATATAAATATTTAACTGCTTTGGTCGAGTTTTTAATTTCAATGTGATTAAACGTTCTTTTTATTCGTTCCTGTTAAAAATGATGCAAAGTTGTCAATTTTAGTAATTTCAATTTGAAGAAGAGGTCCTGTTAGTACCTTCTTGTTTTACCAGGGCGCTTCATGACGCCTCCTGGAAAAAGCTATACCTTCCCTAGTTGAATCGTCATCAGTTTATCGTACGTTATTCAGGTTATTGATTGGAAAAATAATTATACTTTTGAACCTTGGTTCTTCTTTTTTCAGGGGATGGGGGGTGGGCTCACTTCGGAGGTCGTTACTTACGGACTTTTGCGATTCATTGCGTGTACGAGCCATTGGTCAACCGATTGGCCAAGCCATTGGTAGCCGTGCATGGCCACCTAAACCACTGACAATCTACAGTGGAACCTCGATTTAACGAACCTCTATTTAACGAAGTCCTCGATATAACGAACGATGTGCTAGGTCCCGGTCAAAGTTACAGTAAAATGTATGGAATAGAACCTCGATATAACGAACCTCGATATAACGAATTCCTCGATATAACGAACATAATCTGGAAGCCCAAACGTAAAATCTACCTCGATATAACGAATTACAGTGTCAACACGCTACAAAAGATAAACGCTGAACAGATCAACAGTCAACAAATCCTTGTAATCCTTATGGTAAAGAGACAGC
>Ga0126339_10002791_pt1 | contig 12569 bp, 8 predicted proteins | sample OrbTmetagenome_2_FD_92532 | JGI IMG/M metagenome (GOLD analysis project Ga0126339, IMG submission 92532) | Coral microbial communities from Petempiche,Puerto Morelos, Mexico - Orbicella T R C metagenome | ecosystem: Host-associated > Invertebrates > Cnidaria > Coral | place: Petempiche,Puerto... | reverse complement strand
GCAAGAGCAAGAGCAAGAGTAAGAGCAAGAACAAGAACAAGAAGAAGAGAATGAAGATTCATGCTGAACGTTACCAGCACCCGCCATTTTGTAAAATGCTGCTTAAGTACTTTTAAAATACTCCTTTGCCGACAAAACAAATGCACTCGCACGTGATATCCCGCCACCTAAGCAGGCAAGCGCCAAAAGAAGGTAAGTTAAATTATCTTCATCTCAGCTGCCTAACATTAAACGTTAGTAAGGCTGTTGCATTAGACTGCAGATCGTGAGGTATCTGTTTGAGCCCACGCTGGGTTGAATAGAATTCTTGGAAAACACCTACGTCTTTACGCTCACTGTGACTATCAACTCTAAATAAGTAATACATCACAAATGACGTCAAAATGTAGCAAGAACAAAAAAAGTGTCACACGAGACGATAGCTGAGTGTGTCACTGATGTTCTTGCCACATTTTGACGTCGTCGGTGATCTATTACTGAACAGACGCACAGCAACATGGAATATATTTGTTTTATGTAATAAAGAAACAAACTACCACAGAAAAAGCATTTTATTCCAAAATATTTCAACGTAACTCGAAACTGACCTTTGCCCACTTTGGCAAACACAAAAATAGCAATTGCAATAGCACGTATAATCTGTTGTCTATACAAAATGAAGCATACTAATTGGTTGCTATGCTTTGCAAAGAACTGTGATTGGTCCAGGAAAATGACGCCACTGTCAAACTGACTCGCTTCTCGTGGAATGAGCGAAAGCAGAATTGAGCATGAACTGCCAAACTTACAAATCTTAAAGAAAATGCTGGAAATATTAAGTCAATTTTTGTCATCAGAGCAGCTCTGTGAGCCAAAAGCTTGGACGTTGCCTTGAATATTGTAGGAGTTCAAAATTACGCTCGGAAAACTTGCGGTTGCGGTCAAAACTGGAGGCTATTCGATTCGAGTTTTGAGTGAAAAGAGCGTAAGTGACGGTGGAAATTTGTGTCCTCTGTGGTTGGTAATTCTCAAATCAGTTTGATATAGTGTCGGAGACACCTTATAACTGAGAAACAGTCAGCTGTGAGCTGTAGTGAGCTATTCTTTGCTCGCTGCTGTGCCCTCAAACGGACTGGAACATTCTCGTCGGAAAGCTAGGTTGTGTTCTAATATATATTTCAACTGGTTGTAAGAGGTGATCTTTTGATCTTTCATTCCTGACGTCAATCTGTATCAACAATTACTTTGAGACTTAGAAAAGTTGAATTTTTTGAATAAATTAATCTTATCAACATTTTGTTTCGTAAGGGTTTGTAAAATTCGAGACAAAGCAATGGTTTCTTAATTCCAAGACCAATTTTATGTTTGGTTTAACCTCGCTCGGCCAACTGAGACTGCTCGAGTATTTTTTCTGAGTAATGTTGTGAACGGCTTCTTCTTTCTTCTTCCAGACTCTTGTACCTGTTCAATGCCTCGACAAGACTTTTTTTGAATCTTATCTTTCGCCTCGTAAAATATTATCTAAATTCTCAAAACTTTCCGCCATTTTAAAACGGAGAGGGAAAAACTTTCTAATGATGACGTCAGTTGTGCGTCTGTCCTTTAATAGATCATAGTCGAGAACCAATCAAACTGCGAGAATAATTTGAGTTATTATATAAAGTGGACTAGCATTGACTACCTCCTTTTCTTAATATTTAAAAGTCTGTGGGAGTAGGATTAATCACAGCCATTCCTGTTTTTACGTCTCCGTTAGTAGATATATTGTCAATCTTTGGAAATAGGCACTTATAGATTGTGCTAGAATAATTTTTGGCATAGTTTGGAAAAACTAACATAATTTTCGCACTTTTTGTTAAAGTAGCACTGCTACCACAATCAGCATTTTTTTAAAAGAAGGGAACATTGCCAGAGTCATGACTTGCTTGGACTGTAACAATGATGATTTTCAATCAGATAATTCCATAGTTTGGGGGCGGCAACTCAGAAGGCTCTGTCTCCAGAAGTTTTTAGATGTACCCTAGTAACTTCCAAAAGATATTTTCCAACAGATCTTAAACTCCTTGGTAGATTGTAATGGACTAAAATTTGACCTACATAGGAATGTGCTAAGTTATTAATTGCCTTGTAAGCCAGTAATAAAACTTTAAAAGCAATTCGCTGTTCCACCGAAAGCCAAAGCAATACCTTGAGGATAGGGGTTACATGCGCAGCCCTAGGCTGTTGAACTACAAAGCACGCGGCATAATTTTGAATCCGTTGAAGCTTGATGATTAAATACTTTGGTGACCGGTGAGCAGCGAGTTACAGCTGTCCAAACGACAAGTGACAAAGGCATGAAAAAGAGCTTTAGTGCTCTCGACAGTTAAGTACTCCCTAATCCTAACAATATTCCTTAGATGGAATAAGGCAGATTTGCAAACTAAATTTACATGCTTATCTAGCGATCAAATTTGATCAAAATCTACACCTATGTTCCTGGCCGTTTTAGACGGACATACACGACAATCGCCAACCAGGATCATACTGTCGAGAAGTGGGCACGGCCGATGTTTAGAACCAATACTGAACAAGTAGTTCAGTCTTATCTCTATTTAATTTGAGTTTGTTAGGGGCCATCAAACGATCGAGGTCCCGAACACAAGATTCAATCTGAGCAAGCGAGCTAACCTGATCATCCCCGTCTAAGGAATTGAAAAACTGGTAAAACTGTGTGTCATCAGCGTAAAAATGAAAACCTATGTTATACCGTCTGACGATATCACCAAGTGGCGAGGTGTAACGTGGATACAATATTAGTCGCAGCTCGGACCCCTGAGGCACTCCGCAGGATAACGGACGCGTGGCAGACCCAGCACCCCGAATACTAACAAAGTGAAATCTTTCTCTAAGATAAGATTCAAACCAGGCAAATGCTGAGCCGCAAATTCCAAAACGATTCGCTAATCGATTTAAAAGTAATGAGCGATCGACCGTGATAGATCCAATCAATCAGACGTTGAAACAGGCGGAAAAACGGGAAAAAAATATTAAGGAAATAAAGTAATTTATCTCTTAATTAAGGGTGTTTAAATTCAGTAAAAATCCTTCTACCAAACAAAGCAAACTCCGTTGTCATTAAGTAAAGCAAAGATAGCAGTTTCCACTGTCCCCTCGACACACAAGTAATTCCGAAAACTCTCTTTTCCTTATTCTGTCATTTGGTTGGGGTGAAAAAGAAGTGAAAACATCTGTAACTTCGACTCTGCAATATTGCGCAGCAAACTGTTTGTCATTCTTAGTTGTTATCATTACTCTACCACCCAAAGAAAATAACGTTACTCAAAATAGTTTTGTACTCTTGTCTGAATTGTTTATTCGTGGCACCATATATAAAGGGATTGATGGTGCTACTCAAATAGCACAAGAACCCGTATGCAAGGTACACCTGTCTTGACAAAGTGTCTCTCCCGCGGGCAGCGTCAATGTTATCCACGATACAAACAGGAAGCCAACAACACGTAAAACCGACCATTATTGCCGCTAATGTCTTGGTCACTTTGGCTTCTTCCACGTTCGCTCTAAGTTGCTGGGCTTTATTTTCTTGTAAGAAGACTCTGTTTGATCTCGACACTGTGTAGAAGACCTTGGCGTAACAGATGACGATAACCGTTAAAGGGGTTGCGATGTAAACGCACTCGAGAAATACGGTGTAAGCGAGGTTACTTTGAAACGAGTACATGCACATTGCTTTACCCGCCTGAAATTTAACTGCACCGTTTTTGAAAAAGAAGGGAGGAACAGATCCAACGAACGCTAGCAACCATACTACAGCAATGTACATCAAGGCTCTTTGTTTTTTAAAAACTGCGGTATACTTTCCTGACTTCACAACACGGAAATATCGGCTCACTGCAATTATTACCATGGTATTGATAGAAGCCATTGCAAACATAAACACTCCCAAGCCGTGAAAACGACAAAAAGTTTCGCCAAACATCCACTCTCCTCGAAACAATGTTGCAACTGAAAAAGGCATACAGCAAATGGACATCAGAATGTCGCTTACAGCAAGTGCTACTACAAACATGTTGGGAAGGGTACGAAGCCCCCGATTTCTGTGCACAGCGTAACAAGTAAGAAGATTGCCACAGAGGGCCACGGCATTGATAACGGCCAACAAAACAGTTTCAATCCAAAGTAAGGTCTCCGTCCTCGTGGCAAGCTCAAGGGAAAGAGAATCCTTCATGATCCGCGATGATCGCAGAAGATGAAAAAGTTTTGAAGATATCTGGAAAGTTATTGCGATGCAGTTTGCTTTAGGACCTCCAAATCAAACTCGTTAGAGCTCTTTAGTTGTCGTACGTGGAAAGATGCTGAACCAACTGTAATAACAACCGTTATCTTCTGCCGTTTTTATGCGATCATCCAATATTAAATTGTTGTAATCATGGTTAATTGTTATCAGCATCGGCTTTGTAAACTTTGTAAACATGAGATGTGAGATTTTCTGGCTAAAGCACCTAAAACCTACCCATCGTTTACATCCTTCCTTCCTTAGCGAAGAACATAAAAGAACAGATGACAAACAAAATTCACCAATCAATATATATTGTAGTTATATGTGCTATATTGAAACACGTGTGCGAGTGAACATGCTCAATGCAATTAAAATAGAAAGATTGCAAATAAAGGTAGCCGTTTTATTAAAAAGTGTTTCAGTCAACGTTTTCAGGTTAATATGAGCGCAGTAATAAAAAGGTATATAGTAACTCAGAAGAGGAATTCAGTGAACGGGAAAATGTAAATCGGCTCTAGGAAAACATAAGGAGAAACTTTTGAAGAGTTACGATGTGGTGGGAAAATTCTAAAAAAAAACATGGAGGAAAGTTCATCGTAAACACAGATAATATTTGAACTCACAATCTAACAAACTGGTTGAAATAAATTAATTTAAACAATTAAAAGAGATCGATTTCAAGAGTTCAATTACCGTTGTTAAAACAAATGCGGCGTTTTCAAACTGTTTATTTAAACTAACACGGACGTTGCACATGTGTGATTAAATATTTCTTGAAGCAATTATTAAAACCAAATGTTTGGAACATACAATTATTGCCCGTTCTGCAATGCTGGACTAAATAAAATTGAAAAAAATCACAAGCAATCTTGCAGAAATAGCAAGAGTGAATTGAAACGAGCGGGTCTTTTTCAGTTCCTTCCGCAGTTGCAGGAATATGTATGTATAACAAAGTTTTATTGTCGCCACTATATTTACATTTTTGCCGACTTCTCAATGACAATGATAGCAAAGAAAGTAATGATAAAACTTGTCATGTGGAAATTCTGGCTTCAGTGCTGACTGTTGGTAAAAATTTATATTCTTTAAACTACAGGAGAAATGGAAATTCTCATGTCACTAGAGGCACGACTTCGACTTATCTTTTCAACACTACCAAAAAAAAAAAAACTATAATTGCATGATTCCATTCATATAATGATCATTATATTATATTTTTATATGGCTGTGTCTCACAAGGACTGGGAACTACCGAATTCACGAATTTGATTGGCTAAAATCGATATTGACGGCGGTCTAGATTTTCCCATCTAGACCGTCATCTAGATCGGTTTCATTTTGCGTTGAAAAAGTAGCAAACTAAAATACAAAAATGTTCACCATTTTCTTTTATTTTTTTCTGAATCATCTATGGAAGTGCCAAAAACCCTGATGACAAAAAAAAAAGTAGAGAGGACGAGCAAATTTCGTCAGGTTTAAGTTAAGCTCATCGCCGTTCCCAAACGAAATGTCAGCAAACCAGTTACATTAAACGAATCAAAGTTTCCTTCTTTGCCATTTAATAAACATGTTATTAACCGAGCTAAGTCGGTCTGTATGAGAGAATCGTGACCTCGGTCGTGTGTACAGACCACACTGCGTTCGGTCTGTACTCACGACGTCGGTCAAGATTCTCCCATACAGACCTGCTGCTCGGTTAATAAGAGCTAAGTAATCGACAAAAATACGAAATACGACATACATGGGCAATCGAATGGTGTCATCACAACGCCATTGTCGTGGTGGTTTTAGAAATATTCTGCGAGTCCCTTATTGGAGATGTTCGCTAAATTTGTGTTATAATTGGGAAAGCTTTATTATGTTGTGGTTCATGTAAAACTTAATGTTATGTCCTCTAAATGATGGTTTCAAACGGCATTTACTTAAAGTAAGTGGACAAATCATGTATTCTGACTTGAAGTAAGTATTAAATGTTTTAACATGTAATGTTTCAACATGTAATGTTACGACAACTAATAATGCAATAGTTGAGAAAACGGCGTTTTTGGAGTACCAGATATCTGCAGCTTCCTCCATAGAATGAAACATTTAACATGGATCCCCATTGCGCTACCTTATGAACATAACAGATCAGTAGACACATACACGCTTGCTGTGCCCGTTTTTGATCTCGGAATGAATGATGTGAACAAATAAAATGAAGTTGTGATCATTAAATTTGCACTAGCAATTTAAGCAGTTGCTTGAACCCCAAAAGTTAAAGATTTCGGGGCTTGGATGGGATTCGAACTTGTGACTTCTGTGTTAGGGCCGCAGTGCTCTACCAACTATAGTAACTAACTGTGAAGACCCACCATATATTGGGAACAGGCCAATGTATTGAGCTCATCGTAACCCCTGAAAGGATATGAACACAGAATGAATTATGTGACCTGTGTAAAAGTTTTTGTCCTTCCCTTAAAACATAAAAAAAATATGCATAATGTTACAATTTAAATAGACATTACTTCTTGATAAGGGCTAAGAGGAAATTGTTTTCCGACTTAAGGCTCTTTATGACCTGCTGGTGTAAAGTACAGCAGACTGATATAACATGTGTGGTCCTTATGACCAGACCAAAGTAATGCAGTAAGTAGAAAAACTCAATTTTTTTTAGTAAACACAAAGGTTTCGGGTTTGGATTTTCTTCGGTGTTTAAACTTGTCAGTTTTTTAGACCATAAATGGAAACTTACCACTTTCGTCTACACGTAGTGTTATTTCTGCAGAAGATATTATTCAGGTGGCTGAACACAGTTTTTGGTACCTGTGTTTAATTCACCTTTTTCTCTAAAACCCTTGATCTCTCGGTCGTCAAAAATGGCAGCAAGCAAGTTAACCACACAAACGTTGGTTTTTTGATGGTTAACCTGACGTATGTGTCCTTGCCATGGCAACATGAATAAATATAAACAGGCCTTTAAAATCGGTTTTGTTTATTTGTAGAAAATCTGGTTATTAAATTTTCTTTATAATTTGCAAGCAGCACGCTTGTAACGATTCCCACAAGTTAACACCCTTTTGCTAATAATTTAACAGAGAGATCGTTAATTATCCCTTGTTAAAGGTTCACTGGAATATCTAGAATTTCCTCTGTTAAAGTTTAATTATTTTCAATACTCCAGTTACTTATTTCCTAAAGTATTTTCGTGCCAAATTATGTGAAATTCTAATGAGTGGTTCTCGAGAAACAGGCGTATTTCCGAGAGTGCAATTTTTCATTTAATCGCAATTTTTTGACCTACTGCGCATGCGCTGCATTTAACTGGGTTCTTTCGGTAACAAAGAAAAAGCTGAGAATTGCTGAGTTCTTTGCATCGTTACCTTTTCTAACATATCTTTGCAATAAATGACTAAAGCCATCAATACACTGCGTTCAATTATAGAGAAAAATAGCACAGACAGTGCAGGGGTTGAGTCAATGGAATGATCGCTCTATTGACGGCGTGTTTGTTTTTTACAATCCTTGCGCGCGCGCTGAATTGCATCAGAAAGCGCGCGCGAAAACTGTGTTCGGGACGACGAACGACGACTTCGGCACGACACGACGACTTCGGTTAATTTGTGCAGACCGCCATTATTTACTGTTGGAGTCTCGCAAGTCTTGAGAATTGATCAACTTTAACGCAACCTTCACCTCAAAACTGGATCTACAGCGGATCCTCGTTCTTCTCGTTCTTCAAAGCACACTGACACATGTAAATGAGGTGGCCGGGTATTCGCAATTGCTCCAAATTTCACCGAGTGCAAGGGTTATGCAAATGAGCTTTGACACGAGCGATAGTGATGTAAATACACTGACTGTGGCAGATTTTAATCTATTCTCGCATCCAATCCAAGGAGATACCCACCGGTTTTAACGTACAGAATGGTTTATTAAGGTAAGAAATTTACTCTGATGTGCTTTTTAGCATTCATTTAGACCCGACTTTTGAGATTTTCTCCCTCGAATTTGGCTGAATTTTAGTAGGTGAACAAGGGCCTCAGAGTAGGGTTTTTTCCAGCCTCGCTGGTAAGGTTAGAATTTTCCGGAAAGTTTCCATATTTCGTCAGTCAAAGTAATGAATGTACTTTAGAATCCGTATGACAAAAAAATTCCGTGAGCTGCACTTTAGGGGACGCAGCACTCTTCACAAAATCGGCGTATTTTACCTTTCTGATCACGGACTACAACCTCAGTTCGGCTAAAATTCAATTTTGGCTCGTAGCAAAGCGAAAATTAGGAATTAAAAATAACAAGTTGCTTTTTATATCTATATGTGCCAAACCCTTTCCACTGACAAAAAAATGAGGGAAAATTAATATTTGGTCCCAAAGTTGAGTGGACGGCTTTTAGAGGGACTGCCACTTAAATTCCCATACCTTTTTCTTTTGAACATCAAGTGGAATCATTCGATCGGCGCCATTTTTATGCGTCATTTTTGTCTCCGCGTGCTATCTATAAATGCACCAGAAATAGAAAGCCAAGCAACAGTATTAGCCGCTGATTGCGTATTGTAGATTCTAGTCGGATAGTTTTTTTTTCAGTCAATAAGAGCACATGGTGTGCGGAAGCGACGAACGAGTTCAGTTTATACGTTCATGTGATGTAGTTTTGAAAGCCGTTAGCGGAACAAGGCACGAAAAACTTGTAAGCATTCATGTGGCTTATTCCCTTTTAAGTTATTTCAGTTCGAAGCCGATTTTTGTATTGCTTTTGTTTCAGTGAATCGTTCTTGCCGCGCATATCAAGAATTGTCTTGTGTCCGCCGGACAATGGTCCTTATAACACGACTAAGTCAGTTCAGAGGGTCGACAATTAATAAATAAACCCATCAGATTGCTCCATGTCCCGAATGATCCCGCGCGAGCACACTTAAAGATTTTCTAATATTTTTATGACTTACGTCTCTGAAAGAACATGCTATAAATGTATTTCGTTTAGGTGTTTATTTAGGTGCTGTGTATTAGTTCCCACTGGGATAATCATACCTTTATATTCCACTCCCTGTGAATATCACACCACTTGACGCCGACGAGTTTCGTAGCCATACAGGCTGTGTTTTCCAAAGTGTAAATAGCGTTGTTTAAAATAGCGTGTAACTTTTTCTTTTATTCTCTGGCTGCATGGTAACCTGTATTCAGTGTGTCTCAGATTCTTGTAAATAAACTCGATCATTGCTGGCGGCTCCCTCCACTATTTGTTGTATTACTTGTCTCCTTTACTTATAATACAAATGTTTTCTATTCGGCCGAGCGAAGCGAAATATAATAGAACATAAAATATTAAACTCTCTTTCCCTCCCGAGTCGACTCCCAATTAAAATTGCTCGCTTGGAGTTTGCGATTTTTTTCTTATCCGTAGTCATGGCATTTTTTTCTAATTATTTCACTCATGTAAAACATTTCTTATATACCAAGGCTGCTACAGTCCGTACTGGGAGAACATCGGCCTTCGGTCTTTATTTTTACGGACTTCCCCTGCGCTCGGTCTGTACTGTCAATACTTCGGGGCCGATATCACTCCTAGTACGGGGTTCGCGCTTGGTTAATAAGATATATCTAACGAACACTAGTGTTGCTTAGCGATCTTGCTTTTCTTCAATCATGGTTTAATTTTGAAAACTGGTAATTGATCTTTTAAAAGCATTCAAAAGACACAGAAAGAATAACTTACAATTCAGAATTTCGTTTAAATTATATTTTCAAAATTTTTAGAAAATTTCCTGAGTGGAGTGATTCGGAGAATTTGAAAAACTTTGAAACCTTTGATCGTCCTTTCGAAAAAAATCGAACCTAAAGATAGGCCTTTCAACATCCGGATATTTTTTGGCATATTTCGAAGATTCCGAGATATTTAGACAATATTAGGATATGTAGAAAAATTAGGGATATTTAGAAATATTCATAGCTTTTTTTGACTTATCTCTGTGGTTTCCTCGCTTCTGTTTGATATCATACTCTGTCATGTGCCAGAAATAATCCAGTTGGGCGATTTCCCAGTCGAAAAATGTAATCCACATCCCTAAAAGCGCTAAAGCGGCAATTTTCCAAAATGACGGATGCTGGTAACATGGAAGTGCCTGAATCATCTTCCTCAACTCATATTACGGCAAGAAAACTTTGAAGATTTTGTCCTAAGTGATTCAAAATCTGTGTATTTTTACCACAAAAATTAGAGATATTAAGAGGTTGTTCGAGATATTTAGAAACATTTTTTTTGTGTAATATTTAGAAGATTTTTTGATAATTTCTGGAAAGATATTTAGGCGATTTTATTTGATATTTGTTAAAAGGCCCACCTCAAGAGATATACAAATCATTCTAACAAAAAACTGTAAAGACTGGTGAAAAATTCCTTGGTAACAGAGTTGTTAAATAAGTATTCTTTTCACTGTTCTCTTGAGATCATTTTAAGGCAGGTACCTTGGCAGCAAGTCTACTATCAACTGCAATTTTTATCAACAGAGGCTCAAAAACTTCCTCAGATGATTTTAACATTGCAACGATCATAAAGGTGAGGAGAATTCCATTGTTAATATTCTACTCTTTTCCGGAAATGTAATTATTTAACATCTATGGGTTATTCACCAAGCTTGCTCGGTCAAGAGAGCTGAATTATAACGGACATGATTTTTTTTTATGAGTTTATGGACATGTTCGCAACAAAGATCGAGGTCCGAATATGTAAGAAAGGTCGAGCCATATATATCGACGGAAAAAGCTTGGTCAATATGGCATAGACTGGCACACCAGTGTGGTTTGCGATACAACTGGCAATCCAGACAAGACAGCCACATGTCACCCGCTCAGGTAGCCACTTACAAAGCAGGATTTGGTTTATCATACACTTTTGTAATGATTAGCAATGGTGATTATTTAAAAAAAAAAAAGAATTACTGTCAGTGTGCTGTTCTGAGTTTTCACCCACTCAAACTATGTAGATGTAGATGACAAGCTGGTTTCCAAATAACCCGGTACGATCGACGCGATCCACGACCGTGCACAATCTATTGTTTTGCGCTCGTACAATATGCATGAATTACGAAACCAAAACGTTTCTATAAGTTGGTTCCTTAGTCAGTAGTGTATTTTGTGCGCGGTCGTGGACAAAAAAGAGAACAAAAACATACAACAAAAAACTTTGTCGAGTTTCATAACCATTCCCCTCTATTAACTATGATCGTAGCTGTTAGATGGAAACCCACCTTTGCAGCTGTGCGAAATTACCCTCATTCAGGTAACAATGAAGTCATTTCCTTATAAATAGAAGTTTTAAACAGTTGTTTCAGACAGACCGATTTCCAATGCTTCTTTTCATAAATCACCTCACCAAAATAACTACTTTCACTGGCAAGATTCTTGCCTCGTGACGTAAGGTACCTGGGTTATACTGCTAGTCTTGCTAAAGATTGCTCATTCATATATTTATTATTTGGACACAAATAAAATTCGTAAAATTCATACGAAACCACTTCCGGGACTTCCTCACTAGTAAGGATATTGAACTTTGTTTTATTTTTTAATGCACATCTAAAGAAAGCACGCGAAAATGGCTGAGGTTGCTCTAACGACACACATGAAGACAAGTGGCGACACACACATACATATATAGTATAATTCCACTAGCGTTCGCGGTCTATCATGATCATGAATGCTGTTCTCTGATTGGCTACGCTACTATCTTTTCTGTTGTAGACAGTGAGTGACGTAGCAGCGTACGCTTGGAACCGCTTCTTTGTGTTTTCGAAATGAAACTAATAAGGATTCTAATTTTCAGACACTTCATAGGTTGTTTCAGAGTTGGAAACTCTGTTACGATGACATCCTTGCGTATATACTCTACGACCAGCCTCTTAACGCTGCTTATCCTGGTATTAGTTTTATTGTTTTACACCCGGTCATCAATTCATCCAGCCATATATTCAGACTTTCAACAGTATATCCCGCCTCCTCCAGCAAGAGGTCAGTGATTAACAATGCTTCTAAGAAATTCTTTTGTATTTGTTTTTGTTTTTCTGTTTTTACTTGTCTGTTTATTTGTCTGTTTCTATTAGGCCTTTTAATATTCATGTTCTACTTGTTAGCTTACTCACGAACATATATCTACGGGTCGGATCAAATGACAGATTGACCGTCTAGCTTGTTGACTGAAAGACAGACAGACTTACTGAATGACTGACTCACTGACTGACTGACTGACTGACAGACTGTGACAGACCAACCGACCGACCGACTGACTGGCTGGCTGGCTGACTGACTGACTGACTGACTGACTGACTGACTGACTGACT
>Ga0126339_10002789_pt1 | contig 12576 bp, 3 predicted proteins | sample OrbTmetagenome_2_FD_92532 | JGI IMG/M metagenome (GOLD analysis project Ga0126339, IMG submission 92532) | Coral microbial communities from Petempiche,Puerto Morelos, Mexico - Orbicella T R C metagenome | ecosystem: Host-associated > Invertebrates > Cnidaria > Coral | place: Petempiche,Puerto... | reverse complement strand
CCGTTATAATCGTCATTTGACGCGCCATTTTATTAAACAAGTTTGAGAGCGTCGCATGCAAAACCACAATAAGCTTTTGTCTTTAAAACACTCAAATAATTTTGTGGAATGTTTAAATGTGTACTGGTAGACTATGGGTCGATTTTGGGGAATGTTGCGTTGTCTTTTTGGGTGCAAAATAATTAAATTTCGAAGACATGTATTTCATTCACTTAAAAGTACTTCGTAAATATAATTAATTTTCACCATGTGCAAAACCTTCAAATGGCTTAAGCTTCTGGTGGTTGAATCGTCGAAGGATGGTCTACAGATTCCTATAAAAATTTCTTTGGAAAATGTTTGTGAGCGACGCGAGAGCTTTTCAAAGTACGCTAAAAATGCAAATATTTGACCTTCCGTCGTCAAATTTCAACTTACGGCTTCGACATATATTTTAGCATGCGCCACATGTCTTGTCCTATACTAAGTTGAAATAGACACAGAACTGATAATTTCGAAATGTTCTAACCTTGTTTGCTGTAAAAAGTACAAGTAGGTCCAAAACCCGATTTAACGTGTTTCCCTCAACATTCGTCGTATATAAAGCAGTAAAGTTGTTTTCCGTTTACACTACGTCCGATGTACACCGTCAACTGTCAACGTATTTAATGGTCGCATACCTTGAATCTGTGATCATCTTTCGGCGCATATGATCGCCACTACATCTAAGTCAAAAACGGCTAAGTCATTTGTAGCTAGTTGCTTGCTTTGCACTGCATCAAAATATAATAACGTTTGATCCAGCTGTTGATCGATTGCTGCTTGAATCCTTTCAGCGGTTTCCTTATTTGTTCGTCACGCAATGCTGTCATCCCATTTTAGGGGATAGGGGTAGGACAAGTTTCTATCCTAGGGCTTGACAAGGAGCGGGTACACAATCTTGATGAGTAGGAAGAGGGAAAATAAAGGAATGAAAAGAAGGAATAGAGCAAATTTTTTTTCGGTTTACATATAATACAGTTGAACCCCTGTTTTGACAGCGGCCACCCTTGGGGAAATGGGAGATGGCCGCTTAACATATGTTCGCCGCTAAATAGAGGTTGGTGTACCTTGAATATTTTTCACCACCGGGTTAATTTCTTAGTGAACATGGAGTTACGTCAAGACAATCACGATATAAAGAAACGTGTGTTTGAATTATCACTCGTCACCTTCAATTTCGGACTCTTATTTGCAATCAGATCGCCTTTTTCAAAACAAAGTTTTTAAATTTTGGGTGGCCGTGGCCGTTTGATAGAGGTAAAAACAATTAAAAAAAAAAAAACCCTCATCGGGACGACCAAAAGATGACCGCAACAGCTTAAAAGAGGTGGCCGGTTAAAATAAAATTTGACAGTTCGCACGAAACCAAACCAACATAAAACGAAGTCGTCAGTTCTTTTTACAGCCTGGCCGAATTTGTTTTCGAATATTTCAAGTTACGACAGTTGGAGAATGTTAGCGTCTTTTGCAAAGGTTTTTTTTTCGGAAATCGCTTTTCGCAACATGATCGTATCCTAATCCCAAACGCGTCATCCAGCGCGCTCGCACTTCCCTCCCTCTCCCACACATGCGTTTTGACACGACAAATCTTCACAAACCCTTCCCCTGGTTTGCAGGTTTTTTTTAGTGTCCGATGTCGCCCGATCTTCGCACGGAAACTACGTCGCAAATTAACGCCTGAAGCGTTTTAGTGAGATTCTGCGATCACAACTGGGAGCTGAGGAATGATTTTTAAAGACTTGTCATGACAGAAAACATGTGTTGGAGAGGGAGGAGAGCGCGAGTACGCGCTGGATGACACGTATGGTACCTGACCCACCTTATACGTACGAACCAATTTTGCGTAAGATTACCTCAGACTCCTTCTTTCCCAACCCTCTTTCACCTTTTAGCCACGGTCATTTGCTTTTACCATGGCCGGAAATGTCTTCCAGAACCCTGCATCTGGCGCTAGACCCCGTGGTGAGGGGGAGGGGGAGGTGTGAGCTCCCATATGAATGACGGGGGTGCTCGTCGAAGGGGTTTAAAACGCGGTTTTCGTGCCTCTTAGGGTGTTTTGCGTTAAAATGCCCACAGCGGGAGCTTTAGCAGTACCTTTTTAGGGTATTGAGCCAAAAAAAATATGAGATAATGTGTTATGTAAGAATTAGTACCTCCAAGGGGAGAAAGAAATTTGAAGCCACGCCTACAAAACAGGATCTTGGTACCTCTTAGGGGTTTTTTTAGCCACGTCTTTCTTATATGGGAGTCTCCCCCCCTTCGGGTGCTGGACCTTCTGCTTCACCCTAATCCAAGTTTTGTGCGATGGTTTAGGACATATTACGGTCATGGTGGGCAAACTTTTCCTTTTGGTGAACTTCGCCGCTCGGCATAAAATCAGCTCGATTTCATCTTTTAGGCTGTTCACAGCCTCTCTATTTATGCATGCGAAAGAAAAAGCGAGCGAAGCGAGCGCGAAGCACGCTGGGGGTGGGGGGTAGGGTTCGCGAGCGAAGCGAGCAAGAAAAATATTTACCTTGGTCGCCACCCCCTACCCAGTCAAGTCTTCTGTTTTGCGCTGGCGTCCAGTTTTCTCGCGATTCTATCCGAACTAATTCACTTTAACGCCTCTGATCTTAAGTGTTATAACAACAAAGTCTAACAAAAATAACTTTAAAAGAACAACAGCCCTTCATTTTCTGTTGCAAAACTGAACTAAACGTACCAATACCCCGCCACCAAACAAACAAAAGACTCCGAATATAGTGGCATAGGGGGGTGGGGGGGGGGTGGAAACAGGGTAACTACTAATTAGTCTGTTTTTCTCACGAATTAGTCACGCTGTGATTTCCTATTTTTATCGTGTTTCTTTGATCTATAATTTTTTTTTAGCGACTTTTTAAGAAAGTCGTGACTTGGTCTTGCCTCAAGCAACCGAGGCTATGCACACTATGGAACACGATTAACAAAAAAATATATAAAAACATATATTATAACAGATGACGTAATAATCAACCGTAGATTTGACTATTTAGTTTCGTACAACACAACTCGTGTGCAGCGCTAATATATATACAAACGATTAAACAATAAATAAATTGTTTCACTTATCCTAAGAGTGCTCTATTAAAAATATGCAGGGCAAAATACTAATATAAAAACAAATATTTATATTTGTATTTATGTTATATACCCCTACCCGCTAAAATAGAATGCTGTTACAGCATTGCGTGACGATGAAATAACGAACGGCTGTAAAGGATTGTGCTGCGCCGACACGCTTTATAACATCGATCAAACGTAATATTTTGGTGCAGTGCAAAGCAAGCAACTATCTAACCTAGCCGTTTTTGACTTAGATACAGTGGTAATCATATGCGCCGAAAGATGATCACAGATTCATGGTATTCGACCATTAAATACGTTGATATAGGTATGTGCCGCTGTGAAGGGTATGGTTTTCAAGCAGTTTACTCTAAAATAGAGTATATAAATCAGAGCGTTTGGGTCTAGAATATGGTATAATTTTGCACAAAACTGACTAGTTGGTTGAAGATTTTATCTAGCCTAAAGAAACCAGGAATTGCCACTCAAAAATATAAAAAAATCAAAGCGGCAAGTTTAAATTTACGCAAATCAGCCTCAACAGTGTGAATAGATGGGGGGATTTGGGGAGTTTACACTAGTATAGGGTAGCAAAATTCTGCTGAACTAGCTCTGGTATAGGCTAAGGGTTCCAGTGTTCCAGCGGCACATCCCCACCCAGAAATTCCCAAAGTACCTCCCCCGGGGACGAATGGTGAGAGGAACACGTTAAATCAGCTTTTGGACCGACCTTTTACAACAAACAAGGTTAGAACATTTCGAAATTATCAGTTCTGTGTCTATTTCAACTTAATAGAGGACAAGACATGTGGCGCGTGCTAAGATACATGTCGAACTCGTAAATTGAAATTTGACGACGGAAGGTCAAATATTTGCATTTTTAACTTACTTTGAAAAGCTCTCGCGTCGCTCACAAACATTTGCCCAAAGAACTTTTTATAGGAATCTGTAGACCATCCTTCGACAATTCAACCACTTGAAGCTTAAGTCATTTGAAGGTTTCGCACATGGTGAAAATTAATTATATTTACGAAGTACTTTTAAGTGAATAAAATACATGTCTTCGAAATTTAATTATTTTGCACCCAGAAAGACAACTCAACATTCCCCAAAATCGACCCAGTACACATTTAAACATTCCACAAAATTATTTGAGTGTTTTACAGACGAAAGATTATTGTGTTTTGCATGCGACGCTCTCAAACTTGTTTAATAAAATGGCGCGTCAAATGACGATTTTAACGGAATTTGGTAATTTGCGTTTTTCTTTGAAATAAAAGGATATTTTGCCAAAAAAAACAAAAACAAAAACAAAAAAACTACCCAGTAGTTTTTCGCGATGCCCCAGCCTATCTACCATAAAAATATGAGCGAAATCGAATTTTCGACCCTGGCCGAGTTACTTTTCATATTTATGGTCAGGTACTCTTAGGTGCAATGCAATTTGCGCCTTGTCCTACGACTGTTGTTTTCGCGAAGGAGTTTATCTATTCGCTCTCCAAAGGAGATAAGACTCTTGAAAAGGGTTTAAGATCGCAACACGTCTACATCTACATTATGGGGGTCTTGCAAAGGGAGGCATACCCCCATCACTGCAAAATATTAAATAAAAAAATAAAAAGCAGGGTGGGGGGTAAAAAACCTTAGAAATATGTAATAAAATATGTACATAATTTAAAAAGATTACTAAGAAAAGTTAATTAAGATTAAAAAATTAGAACCTAATTAAAATGTCATCATTCTAATCTAAGAGCGTTCTTGAATAAATGACTTTTTTTAACATCTAAAACATCGTTAGGTAAGGCGTTCCATTCTCTAATAGTTCTACAAAGATGTTCAGCTGCACAATTCACTCGGATCGCCACGACGAGTAAACGAACTTCGTACAATTTCCTCTCGCATGTACAATGTAATCGCCATAAGTTGTAAAAAGACCTGGAAAACTCTTTGCTAACAAGTTTTCCTTAAATGCGTAAACAGCCGTGTTTCATTCTTTAACCAAAATGGTTTAAACTCACAACTTGCGATTGGATTAGGAGGATACTCAAGGAAGCAGCTTGAATACTTGAATATCTAAACGGAACTCTTGTGCTAAAATATCCTGATTCTCTAATTTGTTTTTATTGTGTCCAATACGTGTTTTCGTAAAGTACGATTTGATACTGCGATACGAAGCCAGAGTCAACGCTCTTAGAGCGTCTTGTTCTACATGCTTTTCAATTTTTATGTTTTTCAGCTAAGCCAGCAAGTTGTGAATCTGACAAGGACTGTTTAAAAGGGAAGGCCAAGTGCTTCCGGAGAGAGTGTCATTGTACAAACTATTGGGATCATGGAGATGGGAAAACTAAGTGTGAGAGTAAGTACAAAAACTTTTCTAACAAAGGAATAGGCAGTGTTTTGAAGAACGTGACCGATCAATGCTTTTACACTTTTTGACAATTCATTTAATTCTGTAGATTTGAAGCGTCTCAACAATACCGAGTTAAAGTTGTCTTCACTAGAGGGCCGAACCAATCAAAAGTCAAGCAATTACCTGTAGCCGGGGCCGGCGAAAATCGGGAGTTTATAGTCTGAGAGTTTCGTTTTATTTCTGATTTGCAGATAGCGAGAGTTTTTAAATTGACCGATCACTAAGCGTTTTCATAGAAAATAAAGGCAAATTGCGAATAGCTTTCGACATTCAAGTGTGACAGCAAAAGAGACGGAGTCCTAGACAGTGAAGGCAAATTATATTGACGTTGAAAGTGGTAGTAACAGCAAGAGCGACAGGACAGCAACCATCACAGCGACAGCGACAAAAACAGCGAGAGAGTGACATGGACTGTGATAGCGCTAATAGAGACCTTAAGGAAACCACGACGGCCACGGCAACGACTGAGACCGCCACCAAACAAAAGCTTTATGAGTAGCCGAGAGCAATGGCTGTGCGCGTGCGTAATAAATCTTTGAATATTTCTTGTCGTCCTTTGGACAACAACAACCTGAAATGACTTAGTTCTCTGCATTTTGGAGGGCACGAACGACGGCGGCTATTTGTTGTATTCTCGTTAGGAATTGAACGTTGGCGTTACATATTTAGCTTAAGAAAGTTCGGAGACCAATAGGCGGACTGAACAGATCTAGACAACTGCGAAATTCTAACATAAAATATAAACTATTGCTTTTACTAGTTGTTGTCCTCGGGGTCGCCGTCGTCATTGCTTAAGCTCTCTATAAAGGTCATGAAATGTTGATTGCCTTAGGTTTACAGTTTAGTAAGAGCTGATTCATCTCTTGGCAGAGTGGTTAAAGTGCACTGTTCGCATTTGTGCTTCGAGATACAATCCCAGGTATAGGTACTCACACTGTTTGAGACGACCGGGAACAACTGGGGTAACTTGCAAATGTAACCTTGGATATTTCGGAAGAGCTGGTGAATCTAAATGCATGAAAGCAGGTAACTATGCCATCTTGAAAATGTTTGTAAATAGCGGATTTAGCAAACTAACCCTACGAGGAATAGCAATCAGATAAATAAACGTTATGAATATGACGCGGCTATCGTAGGTATGGTTTTTCTTAAAGAACGAAAGACTGAAAGACGTTTGGTATTTTAATACCAGCGGCTAGAATTACCACAAGCGCGCGTTGGATATGAGATGGTAGATAGCCAAGAAGGCGCGTAGCGCCAAGTTAGCTATAGTTATCTCATATCCAACAAGCACGAGTGGAATAACTGTTTTAACAAAAACGCTCCAAAAATAAAGAAGACTAAAACAAAATAAAAGTGAAAACGCCCAAAGAAATCGCGCGTACGCTTACTATATTTGAGAGCATCGTATAATGGCTCATAACTCATGATAGCTAAGCCAATGAAAACTCTCGGGAAGCACATTACTTTCCAACATGCTTCAGTGTGAACTGGGCAATGGTAGCAGACTAAACAACCATAGTGAACCACAACTTAACTGTTTTCTTTTTGCTCTTTACAGCTAAAACAAGCAACAGTCGGCCGTTTCCTTGTTTGAGTCGAAGTAACTGTCCTACGTTTGCCATTTGTGATAGGAGCATGTGCACTTGTGCTGATGAGCTGATTGGAAACGGAGAGAATTGCAGAGCGAGTAAGAAACTATTTCGTGCTCTCTACAGAAGAATCTTTGCTGATGTCATTGTTTACAATTTTCTTCATTAACATCCAACTTTGCGCAGAGAAGGCTTTACGCTAAACACAAATTGACTACAAACATTTAAAGAGCTTGTGAAACTTAGTAATTGTCGGAATAGCAAGCTAAAGGCAATTACATTAATTAAAGATAAAGATTGGTGAAACTTTTTCCTCTTTAGCTGTAACATTCGAGGAAAAAATGACTTTCAAGAACTGCAAACTATCCGAGCAGCAAAAGCGATAACTAGCTCATACACTCTTTGTAGAATTTTGGGATTTTAAACCCCCGTCGCACAAAAAGTATTCAATACATCGGGCTCAAATTCCTCGGGACAGTAAATAGTGCTGTGTCATTTCAATATTCAGAACTAATGCTTTTGTAGCTCCATCAGAAACTCTATCGCTTATGCTAATGAGGCAAATATTGTGAACAAGGAATCTCCATTACACACCATTACACGCAGTGTGCATATTCATACGGGACCTAAGCAACAGCATGACGATTGTCGATACTATGAAACAAAGTTCATAAGTATGTTTTACTGACGTAACTTTTGCTTTGAGTCCATTGGCAACTAAAACACTTAGTTGATTATCGACTTTAAGCTGGTAGCGATTTTGGAACTGAAGCTGACTTACCGAGTATTAGCTCTTTGTCTGAGTACCCTACAAAGTGTTCGGGGGGGGAGTGCACTCCCATAAATATGCTCTATGGGTATGTGCCTTTGTAAAGGATATGGTTTTCAGGCGGTTTAGTCTGGGATAGGGTAGAAAAATCAGACAGTTTTTGTCTAGATTTGGGTATAATTTATCATAAGAGTTGCAGTGTAAATATAATTTAGTCTAGAACAGGTTTCTCTATCCGGGATTCTATAACAGAAATTAAAACTTCAAGGTAACTTTGTAAGATATTGGCTTAGTTAGCGTATGTTAAACTACGATAGTGATAAAGTTTCTGCATGCAAAATAGCTATTCTGGGATAGGGCAGAGGTATTTTGGTGCTTAGTTTAGAGTAGGATTGCAAAATCAAGCTGATCATGGTCTAGTATAGGGTAAGGGTCCTAAGGTCCTAGCGTCACAACCCTACCCAATGATTTACAGAGGAACCTACCGGGAAAACGTTATGCTCAGACGAAAAGTTAACTAACTCGGAACGTTAGGTTTCCAAATTCACAAAGGTGGATTAGTTACCACTATCAGTTTAACCTTTATTAAGTCTCTTATGTATTTTCCATTAACGGTCCAAAGCAGAAAGTACTAGCAAATCTATGGAACGTGAAGTAAGGCAGACTAACGAATAGCCGAAATGGAAAAGGTCGTCTTTAAAGGAGCCCAGTGACGATATTTTGAGTTATTTTGAACACGTACAAAATGATTTTAAATTGAATAGAAGGAAAACGGAAATCGTTAACTAAGATAGAAAAACACCAAAGAGATAATAATAGACCATGAAGGAAAAAGGATCGTAAAGGATGGAGAAGGTTAACACTGATTACAAACGACGAACTTGAAAAAGTGTTGCTGTGTGGTGGGGCTCTATGTCCATCATTTAAATAAAATAGTTTAATTTTGATGTTGTTATTATTTTTGATCAACCAGAACCACCACAGAAATGTTCTAATGACAAGATTTGTAAGTCTAAACATGGAAAGTGTATCGATGGATTCTGCCGTTGCGTTGGAATGTACGCTGGCAACGGAATCTACTGCAGAAGTAAGAAAACAAACATTTACGGAAATGCGGGACTAGGCGCGTGAACCAACAATAAGCCGAATTTTTGGCTGTTAGTCGTTTGCAAGTTTATTTTTTCCTATTCTTTCCTATTACTTAAGTTAGCGTTTAAAAATCCTTTTTGTTATAAGTTTATTGAGCTCACTCGGCAGTGTGATTCCCATTCCGTTCTTGGCCTGCTAACTTGGTGTTTTGTCTCAATGGTAATTGAAGACAAATCTTCAAATGCATTTGATTTTCAACTGCTTCGTCGCGATCGTTGGTAGGCCAGAATTTGCTTTTAACTTGCACCTGAGATGCTTATTTCCTCGGCTGGTGCCGAGAAAATAGAAATAATAATGAAAAATTTGATGGGCCTACCTGTAATCGGAAATACAGCGTCAATAAGGATAAATATTAAAATCTAATTTTGCTTTCAACCCGTGGCAGTAGCCGGCCTCTTTAACTAGATGTGGAAATCATCATGGTATGAAATAACATCATTTTTATGTCCTTTGTCTTATCAGAATCATCAGCTTGCCCGGAGAACTTCAAATGCGGAAAAAACGCTTTGTGCATGGTCGATCCATTGTATCCTAAAAATCCACTTTGCGCATGTGTTCCTGGCTCGAAGAAAACCAAGGACGGAAAGTGTGTAGGTGAGTGATGTCCGTAGAGGGGGAAACTGCAGTGATAAGAAGTATATATATTGGTGTTCAAGGCTCGGAAATTGGCGCTACTCCAGGCGATTCCCATAGAGGAGTACAGGGCCTGTCACAAAATTTGACGAGAGTGCAGTACAGTAACGTTCCACACTAAGTTTTTTCTATTTTTTTTAAATTGGATAGATAATGGCGATGTTGGGTGAAAGATCATGCTGAAGCAAAAAACTTTAATTAAGGGTTTTGGAGGACTGAAACACCCAGGACGTTTGAGAGACACAGCCCGGTTGGAGTAGTTGCTGGCATCAACGGGCTATGTTTCTGTGCAAGCTAAGAATTTACTATCACAGTACCTTTAGCTTTCCATATGAGTAACAAGTAGCTACAGCTGAAATTGATGCTGGAAGCTCTACCAGACTGGGGTATGTGGGGAAGTGAGGGAGTAGAAATATTCATGGTCACTGAGATCGCTTAATACTTCAAAAACCAAGATAAGCTCCAGCGTATATGTATGGAAAACTAGTTCCAGTGCAGAGTCCTCACTGGGTGATCTCCTTGCACCCTGGAATAATCGTTCAATATTCCTCTTTTGCTGTAGATTGCTTAAAGGATGCGGACTGCAAGAAGAACTATCTCGCATGCACCGTAGGAGAATGCACGTGCAAGGACGGACTTGCAATGGACGACGACAAATCATGCGAGCCTGGTAAGAACGCCAAACAATGAACGCAATGAATAGAAGCGTTATGACATCAATAGTAATGATACTAGTGTTTTATGGTATATGAAACCCTCCACAAATAATTTAACATGGCTTAAAACAATTTCCAGCAGTTAGATTTTGATGGGTCATTATAACCACTCTTTATCACTTGATGCTACAATCATGGTGTCAAAAAACTGCCCAATTATTACTGAACACGTTTTGATCATTTTCGTGACACAATAGCTTAGCAAAGCAACAGTGTGATCTGCTAAAACAGGCTTAATTACAGCTTTAGGGGCTTATAAGTCAAAAACGGCACGCGTAAATTTTTTTAAATTATCAAATTCTAATAAGAATGATAACACGCAACTTTTGGCAAAGTTTTTTTAAAAAAAGAGAATCCGTACATAGAGTTCAGAGCTACTTTAAAGTTTTGAAATTTTAAGGTAGCTCTGAACCCTGTGTACAGTGTTGATGACATATCTCCAGCCAGGTTTGTCGCTGGCCCGTTGTTGACACGGGGTCGTACTGTATATGGAAGCAGACACGCCAAAGCGAGCTGGTCCAGATATATAAGCTCTCCAGCTCCAGAGATGTTAACAATTCATCAAGCACTCACAATTTACAAAACTTCACAAAGTCCCAATAATTTACAACTTTCAAAAAAAAAAGTATGCTTTGATAATGAGGATGGAATTTGCCAGAAGAAATTTTGCTCTGGGATATTTTGCACAGATCTTGAACAAGGCTTGGGTTCTAGCTAAATAATCTCTCGTTCGTTTCACGCACTCAACCACTACACTCATGATATTCGCACTTGATTCACTTAGGGCCTCTACACGCATGCCAAGCTGACAGTGATTGCCATTCTCGGGCAAAGTGTGATATCGGAAAGTGCTTTTGTCGAGGAAACAGCACCGGAAACGGGAAATTCTGCAGAGGTAATTATTATGTATCATTCAAATCTAAGGCCCGGTCTACACTAGCTAGACTGGAGGAATTTGCAAACGGAGGTTTCACTCTGAAAAAGTATCATATGTTTTCCATCTACACTACGCCGGACGCGTTTTAAAACGCAACAACCACCGGTCACTTGAATTTTTGTTTGAGGAAAACTTGGACAGGGAAATCACATAAAATCACTTATGGTGACACCGTCGTTTTCGAAAGCTCCTTTTTAAATTTTTTTAAATTTTTTCTTTTTTTTTCCTTTATGTCCACGCGAAAACGAAAAGCCGGCGTTTTGAAATTCCTCCGGCTGGAAGAGCGTTTTCGAAAAGCTTAGTTTCGTCACAGATTAGTGTGGACCAGGCCTGAGAGCCCTTATTCCTTTCCCCTTCAACTCTAGTATCCTCGGACGTTTGAATTTTTAAACAAGCATTTATAGTCAAATGTCTCACTCGCTATGGCTTCACGTAACGTCAAATGACCAAATCCCTCCATGAGACTCGCCTAAGGGAATCATGGTAGTTTTATTCATCAAAACAAATATGCATTCCAAGATGATGAACTACTATGATTCCCTCCAGGCGTCCCCCACAGGATTGTTTATTAAAGAAGAATCACCTACAAGAAAGATGGAAAATCCAAAAATATACTTTTTTCATGTGTTGTCGTAGTCTATATATCTCCTAGTTATCTTCTCATGCCTCCTTTTCTTTGTCATTACATAGACTCACTGCCATGTCCTGCGGAGCATCATTGTGATGAGAATTCTGAATGCGTTGTTGATCCCCTGATACCAGACAAACCACATTGCGTATGTCTCGAGGGTTTTAGAAAGACTGCTAACGGAACGTGCGTTAGTAAGTTGCCTTACTGAAACAATACTCAATAATACTTTGTTTGTTCGTAAGATAAGAAGGAAGCAACTGAAAGGTCAATTTACTGAGAAACTCATACTCACACTCAATTTTGGGTCTAGGATCGAATTTGTAACTCCTCTTACAAATTGCCAAAAATACTCTGAGGAGGAATTCTGAGAAATTGTTGTTGTCTCAAGTCGAAACTTTTTATTTTATCTTATTTGAAGAAAAAAAATTGATTTTGATTACCCTTAGGTCTCAAATTCTAATGAATCACTTTGTCTTGTTCTTCAGAAATAACTGAGTGTTTCAGACAACAAGGTCAGGATTGCCCCATTGATCAAATTTGCAGCCAGGTCTCTGACGGTTCTTATAAGTGCATTTGCCACAAAGGTTATGAAATGATCACTTCAGGAGGAAACAGCACGTGCCAAGGTAACAAT
>Ga0126339_10002787_pt1 | contig 12579 bp, 10 predicted proteins | sample OrbTmetagenome_2_FD_92532 | JGI IMG/M metagenome (GOLD analysis project Ga0126339, IMG submission 92532) | Coral microbial communities from Petempiche,Puerto Morelos, Mexico - Orbicella T R C metagenome | ecosystem: Host-associated > Invertebrates > Cnidaria > Coral | place: Petempiche,Puerto... | reverse complement strand
GCGCCTGCCGAGCACCAGGGTGTCCTCATCGCCCCGGGTGGTGAAGCGCGTGTCGTCGATGTCGTCGCTCATCCCGTCGGGTCCCGTCCCGCCGTTCCCATGACTAGAAAGAAACAAAGCGCGGCCCTGGCGTCGCAAGTGCCCATAGAGGACTGAAACACAATGCTTGTCCGTCATTGCGAGCCCGCCCCGCATGGGGCGGGCGCGGCAATCCAGGGCACGGGGCGCCGTCCTCCGCTCTGGATCGCCACGCCCACATCCAGGATGTGGGCTCGCGATGACGGGACACGGGACGTCGACCACCTCCCGTTTCATCGCCCCGGGGTCGGCATAGGGGGTCGGCATAGTCGGTGATAACTGAAACCACCAAGGCACAAAGACACCAAGGGTGTGCCGCCCGGCCGAGGGACACGGTCGCCCCTCCCACGATCCGCCGCGTTTTTCCGGCTCTCAGGACAACCCGGGGGGTCGGGGTGGGTCAGCCGCGCCGGCCGACCCACCGCCGATCGGGATGCGGGATCACCCCATCTGCGGGATGCGCGCCACCATGCGCATGGAGGTGGTCAGTTCCTCCATCTGCAACCACGGCCGCATCCAAGCCACGGCGTTGTAGCTGCCCGGTGCGCCCGGGATCTCGCGCACCTGCACCTTGGCCTCGGCCAGCGGGTAGCGCGCCTTCATGTCCTGGCCGGCCGTGGCATCGCCGTTGACGTAGTTGGCGATCCAGCGGTTCAGCCAGGCCTCGCAGTCCGACGCCTCCATGAAGGAGCCGATCTTGTCCCGCGCCATCACCTTCAGGTAATGGGCGAAGCGCGAGGTGGCCATGATGTAGGGCAGGCGCGCCGAGATGGCGGCGTTGGCGGTGGCCTCCGGACGGTCGTACTTCTTGGGCTTCTGCGTGGTCTGGGCGCCGAAGAAGACGGCGTAGTCGGTGCTCTTGTAGTGGCACAGGGGCAGGAAGCCGAGCTTGGACAGTTCCGCCTCGCGCCGATCGGTGATGCCGATCTCTGTGGGGCACTGCTGGTCCACGTCGCCATCGTCGGAGACGAAGGTGTAGCTGGGCAGGTTGGTGACCTTGCCCCCACCCTCGGCGCCCCGGATGGCGGTGCACCAGCCGTACTGGGCGAAGGCGTCGGTCAGGCGCGCGCCCATGACATAGGCCGAGTTCATCCAGCAGAACTGGTCGTTCTGCATGGGCAGGGTCTTGAGGGTGTTCGGATCCAGGGGCGCTTCCTCGTAGCCGAACTCCTCGATCGGCTTGGTCGCGCCGCCATAGGGCAGGCGCGCGAGCGTGCGCGGCAGCGTCATGGTCACGAAGCGGCTGTCCTCGCTCTCGCGGAAGCTGCGCCACTTGGCGTACTCAATGCTCTCGAAGATCTTCTCCATGTCGCGCGGCTTCGACAGGTCCTCATAGGACTCGAAGCCGAACATGCCCGGCGAGGCGGCGGAGATGAACGGAGCGAACGCCGCCGCGGACACGTTCGAGATGTTGGTCAACATCTCGATATCCTCGGGATGATTGGTGAACTCGTAGTCACCGATCAGCGCGCCGTAGGGCTCGCCGCCCGGGGTGCCGAATTCGTTTTCATAGATCTTCTTGAACATCTGGCTCTGGTCGAACTCGACCGCCCGCGACAGGTCCTTGGCCAGGTCCTTCTTGGGGGCATTCAGCACGCGAAGCTTGAGCTGCGCGCTGGTCTCCGAGTTCATCACCAGGTAGTGCAGCCCCCGCCACGTGCCTTCCAGCTTGGCGAACTTGGGATGCTGCATGACGGCCGCCAACTGCCGCGACATCTGCTGGTCGATGGCGTTGATGGCCTTGTTGATGGTCTGCGCCAGGTTCTTGTCGAAGGTCACCGTGCCGGCCAGAGCCTGCTCGGTCAGCGTCTTAAGCAGTTCCTGGGCACGGTCGGGTTCGGTCTGGCGCGTCGCCGCGATGGCCTGGTCCAACAGGGAGAGGCTATCGCCCTCGGCGGTCTCGGTGGCACCGGCGGCGCCTGCGGCTTCGGTTTCGGTCTCCGCCACGGTCAGTCCTCCTTCTTCGCCGCGTCATCGCCGCCGCCGGCCTCAAGCCCCAGGTCGGCCTTCAACTTGTCCAGATCTTCGCTGCTTTGCAGCACCCGCTCCAGCAGCGCTTCGAGGTCCTCGGAACGGTCCACCTTGCTCAGCAGGTCGCGCAACTGGTTGCGGGTCTCCAGCATCTTGCGCAGCGGGTCCACCTGATTGACCACGGCACCGGGCTCGAAGTCCTCGATGCGGTTGAACTTCAGGTCCACGGCCATCTCGCTGCCGTCGTCGGCCAGGGTGTTTTCGACCTTGAACTGCAAGCCTGGTGTCATGCGCGCCATGACGTCGTTGAAGTTGTCCCGGTCGATCTGAATGAACTTGCGATCCTTCATGGGCTTGAGCGGCTCGGTGGGATCCCCCGAGAAATCCCCCAGAACGCCCACCACAAAAGGCAGCTCCTTCTGGACCATGGCCCCCTCGGTCTCCACCTCGTACGAGATGTGAACCCGGGGTTTGCGAACCCGGCTCAACTTATCGTGGACACTGGCCATCCTTGGCACTCCCCATCTGGACAACGTGTCTGGTGTGACCCCCCGTGCCGAGACCGCCCGGCATGCACCCCGCATACGTCGGTGCCGGGAAAGCCCGGTTCTGGCCTGAGCAACCGCGTCAGGGACGCCGACCCACCGCACCGCGGCGTCATCGGCTCGCGCGCTGATCCAGACAGAAGATGTCGTCCGCATTCTTTTGCCTGAATCAGGGCACTAAATTCAGAATGTTGTGCGACGACCAAAGCCGTCAAGATGAATTCCTTGGCGGCGTTGCTGTACCAGACTCCCATTTTTGGGCCGGGGTCCCGCCGCTCGACCATCCTTACCAGCCCGAGGACTGGCCGGCCGGCGGATCCGGCGGTTTCAGGCCAGCGGTGACATAGAAGAGCTTGCGCGCCTCTTCGTCCTTGATCAACTCCTCCAGCAGTTCCGGCAACGCCATGCGCCCGCGTCGCACAAGTTCCTCCAGAGTATAGGACAGCGGCGAATGGGGCTCGGACTCCCGGAAGAACTTGGCGATCTTCAGCAGTTCCCGGAACGCATCCTCGCGCGATGCGATGGCGCCGGCCTGCACCGCCGGACGTGAAACGGTGATGGTGCCGCCCTCGACGCCGGCCGGAAGCCCGCCCGCGCCTTCGCCGGCAGCGTCGGCGGCCGGCGCACCGTCGTCGGCCACCGCCAGCTTGTCGCGGCCCAGAAAGGTCAGCGTATCCTTCACGGCATCCAAGGTGGCCCGAATGGTCCCGCCCGGTGGCGAGTCAGGGCCGGCCTTATCATCCAGCGCGGCGATCATGGTGGCAAAGGCCGCCTGGGCCGCCTCCAGATCGGCCAAGGTGGTGACGATGACGTCGGCCGGCGTGTCGGCCGCCGCCGCCTCCAGGCGGTCCATGGTGACCGCACCCTCGTCGATGCGGCGCTGGCGGCGCTCCTCGTCGGCCACCTTGGCCAGTTCGTTGGCCTGCTCGAAATGCCAGTGTGCCAGGACCTCGCCGTTGCCGGCCACCAGCGGCACCTTGCGGATGGGCATGATGAGGGTGCCGTCGGCGCCCTCCCCGTTCAGCCCGGACAGGGCCGCCAGGCGCATTTCCAGGCCGTCCTCGTCGGGCATGGGATGCAGGTCATCCCAGTAGCGCTCCACCAACCCAGTGACCAGCGTGCAACCGTCGCGCAGCCCGGCGAAGCCCTGGGCGCGCACCAGGGCCTCGATCAGCCAGGCGCAGACCTCCAGGTCCTTGGTCCGCGTGGTCAAGACCTCGGGCGCCAGGGAGAGGATATCGCGCCACTCCTGCGCCAGCCCGCCGGCCTCGTCCTCGCCCGCCTCAACCACCTGGCGCTCGGCGGCGCGAGCGGCGTTGCGGGCATCCTTGAGGGCATAGTAGGGAGAGGTGGGCGAGGCGTCCTCGCGGATATCCGCACCGGTGGGCTGGTCCTCGGCGATCGGGGCCAGAAGGGTCTCCAGGTCAAGCACCGGCGGCGAACTCATGGCGGCGACGATCCTCGCAGGTCCAGGCGTCATGCGCGACGGGCGCCGGCGACCAAGCCGGGCATTGGCGCTCATGCTAACCCGCTTCGACGAGTCTACCAAGAGCCCCGAGCATCCCCATGGCACGAAATCCGCTTCGTTCCGCGGCATGCCGCCCCGTGTGCGGGTCGGCCGGTTCCGCGAGAGGGTGGTGTGCCGGTCAGCGCACCACGCGAAGGTGCTGTCCCTCGGCAAGGTCCGCTACCGATCGCGACGCCGGGAACACCAGGCGCGCCACGGTCCCCTTGCCGGCCTTGCTCTCGTAGCGCAACTCGCCACCATGCAGGGCGATCATCTCGCGCACCAGCGTCACACCCAGACCGAAGCCACCCGAGGGTCGAGCCACCAGTGGGCTGGCCTGATAAAACGGTTCGCCCAGGTGGGCGAGTTGATCCTCGGTCATACCGACGCCGGTGTCGGCGATCCAGACCTCGGTGCCGCCCGTGTCGAGCCGGCGCACGCCCAGGCACACCGACCCGCCTGGTGAGAAGCGGACCGCATTCGACACCAAATTATCGATCATGCGCTGAACCAGGCCGGCATCGGCCCGAACGATCATCGGCTGGTTCAAAGGTTCCATGGTCACATCGGTGTCGATCTCGGCCGCCTTCGGACGCGCAAGGGCCATCCTTTGGGCCAGGACCGCGCCAACATCCACGTCGGCCTCGATCAAGGTCACGCGGCCGGTTTCCACCTGGGCCATGTCCATGACACCGGCGACGAGAGTCAGCAGCGTGAGCCCGGCGGTCTGGATGTCGCGCGCATACCCACGATATTCTGCCGCACCCAGGGGGCCGAAAATCTCGGCGTCCATCATCTGCGAAAAGCCAATGATGGCGTTCAGGGGCGTGCGCAGTTCATGGCTCATGGTCGCCAGGAACCGGGACTTGGCCGCGCTGGCGCTCGCGATGGCCGCGGCCGCGCGGGTCAGTTGATCGGCGCGCTCGCGCGCCGACGTGACGTCGCGCACCACCGCCACCACCCCACCCTCGGCAAACGGCGCAAACCGGGCCTGGAACCAGCGCCGACCGAGGCCGCCGGGTAGCATCAAGTCGTAGTCCAGGGGCTGCACTTCTCCGGTCTCGGCGATCCGGGCCATGACGGCGCGAACCTGGGCCGCCACCTCCCCCGGGAGCACCTCCTCGACAAACCGGCCGCGCACACGTTCACGGGGAACGGTGATCAAGCCGTCTGGATCGTGGACGTCCTGGTAGCGTCCATGCGCATCCAGGCGCAACACGATATCCGGCAAAACGCGCAGGATGGCCGCCGCCTCGGCGTCGGCGCGCCGGCGGCGCCGGCGTTCCTGATGCAGGTCCCGGTGCCGCTGCGCCGCGACCCGCCCCAGGTGCCGCTGGCGGCGGATCAAAACGACGACAACAGCCATGAACGCGGCGACACCGAGGACCGCGATGACAACCACAAGGGTCGTGGGCACACCCCGGGTCGATGTGTTCGGACTGAGCCAGCGCTCGTACAGGCGCGTCAGCGTGCCGTTGGTCATCAAGGCGGCCAAGCCACCGTTCAGGCTGGCCAGCAGTGCATGGTTCCCTTTATGCACCGCGAGCGCGTAATCGAGGGCGAAGTCCTCCAGCACCAACTCCGCCGGCTGGATGACCTTCGACAGACCGAGTCGCCGCAGCAGCGTCATGCCTTGGATACGCGGCGCGACGACCACCTCACACCGTCGCTCGGCCAGACAGATGAAGGCGTCGCCAAGGGCAGCATGGGGGATAAGGGCCGCCCCCCATGGGCGCAGGCGACCGCGATCGTGAACCACACCCTCTCGCAGCACGCCGATGCGCAAAGCGGCCAGTTCCGCCTCGCTGCGTGGCACCGGTCCCCCCTCGACCACGAACACCGTCGCATAGGTGGTGACGATGGGGATGGTGAAGTCAAGATAGGCCGCGCGTGCATCGGACAGGCCAACGAAGGGCAGAATGTCCAGGTGGCCATCCCGAAGGTCATCCAGCAACCTGTGCCAAGACCCCGTCCGCACCGTGATGTCCCGGTCCATCACCCGCGCCAGCGCGCGCATCAGGTCCACGGAAAAACCCGCGGGCAGGCCCTGGTCGTCCAGCATCGCAAAGGGCGGATAGTCGGGCTCGCTGCCCACTTGCAAGTCCTGCGCCGGCACGGCCCACCCCGGCCCGGCCGCTGTCAGCAAGACCAGCCCGACAATGCCTGGCAGGATGCCCGACCCGGAAAAAAGCCACGCCAAGACGCCCCGCCGGCCGACATCACGACCCTCGGGACCACGCGGTGTTGGCGCTGGGGGCGATGAGGCGCGCACCGACTCTCGCTCCATCCTCTCGGGATCCCGAGCACCCTATCGCGTCATAAGGATCAGGACCCACCGACACCATCGATCCTAGACGCCCGCTTTCGGACGAGCAACCACCACGGCTCCCAGGCCGTCCGTCGCCCGACCTGGGTGAAGACGATGACCGTCAAGTGAAGCGGATGGAGGGGGCGGCGGCCGCGGCTCCGGCCATCACCTCCAATCCCTCGGCCACGCGCGCGGCGATGGCCCGGTAGGCGGCCGCATGCGGGCCATCGGGCTCGGCGACGACGATCGGCCGTCCGGCGTCGGCCTGCTCGCGAATCCGGATGTCGAGCGGGATGTCACCCAGGAACAGGCAATCCATCTCCTCGGCGGTACGCCGCGCGCCACCGTGGGCAAAGACCTCCTCCCGGTGGCCGCAGTTGGAGCAGACGTGGTAGCTCATGTTCTCGATCAGCCCCAAAATGGGCACGTTCACCCGGCGGAACATGGCCAGCCCCTTGCGGGCGTCCAGCAAGGCGATGTCCTGGGGTGTCGAGACGATCACCGCCCCGGCCAGCGTCACCCGCTGGCTCATGGTCAACTGGGTGTCGCCGGTGCCCGGCGGCATGTCGACCACCATGACGTCCAGATCTCCCCAATCCACATCCCTCAGCAACTGCTCCAACGCCCCCATGACCATGGGACCGCGCCAGACCACCGGCTCGTCCTCCTCGATCAGGAAACCGATGGACATGACCGACAGGCCATGCGCCCGCAGCGGCTGCAAGCGGTCATTGACGACCTGGGGGCGAGACCCGGCCAGACCCAGCATGCGCGGCATGGACGGGCCGTAGATATCGGCGTCGAACAGACCCACCCGCAAACCCTGATCGGCCAACGCCAGGGCCAGATTGGCGGCGGTGGTGGACTTGCCAACCCCCCCCTTCCCGGACGCGACAGCGATGATATGCCGCACCCCGGGGGGGGCGATGCCGGTCCCCTTGCCGGCGCTCCGACCGCCGGCGGCCTGGCCGCCTCCCCCGGCCGGTGCCGGGCGTTGGGCGGTGAGCACCACCCTGGCGGCACTCACCCCCGACAACGCCACCACGCGCGTTTCCGCCTCGCGGCACAGGGGCTCCAGCGCCGACGCGCGAGCCGGGGGCACCTCCAAGGCCACGGTCACTGTACCATCGGCCAGCGACACGCCGGCGATCCATCCCAGCGACACCGGGTCGCGGCCAGTCTCAGGGTCGCGCAGGCCACGCAACGCCGCGATCACAGTGTCCTGGGTCACGGTTTCCGTCGACGCGTCATCCTTGGAACGGGGGGTCATGCTTGAAAACTCCTGCGGTGATCCGATATCCCGAGAACCGTACGGACTTTGGGGTGACCGACCCGGTCGTCCCTTCGTTGCCCACCCTCCGGGCTTGCCGTATAACGGCCGAAACCCTGAGATGTTTGGGGGCCGGTGGGCCGACGGCGTCGCGGGCGCGAGGCGACATCGTTGGCGCGGAAGGTAGGCGTCCGGCGGCACCCTTGCCAAGGCACTTGAGAGCGGAAGGAACAGTCTTCAATGGCATGGAACCCGCAAGGCGGAGGAGGCGGCGGCGGTCCCTGGGGCGGTGGCGGCAACGGCGGCGGACCCTGGGGCCGTGGTGGCGGCGCCAACAGCGGTGGACCGCGCACACCGCCCCCGGACCTCGAGGACATGCTTCGGCGCGGCCAGGAACGCATGCGCCGGATGGTCCCCGAAAACCTGGGCCCCAAGGCACTCGGCCTGATCGCCCTGACGCTGCTCGTCTTGTGGAGCCTCACCGGCTTCTACAGGGTCCAGGTGGATGAGCAAGGCGTGGTGTTGCGGTTCGGGGAGTACGTGTACAGCACCGGACCGGGCCTGCACTATCACCTACCCTATCCCATCGAGAGCGTCGAACGGCCCAAGGTCACGCGCGAGAACCGCATCATCATCGGCTTCCGTCAGATCGGCGGCAACCCGGACGCGCGCCGCGACGTGACCGAGGAAAGCCTGATGCTCACCGGTGACGAGAACATCATCGATATCGATTTCTCGGTGGTTTGGGTGATCAAGGACGCGGCCGATTACCTGTTCAATCTGCGGGATCCGGCAAGCGCCGTGCAGTTGGCCGCCGAGAGCGCCATGCGCGAGGTGATCGGCCAGACCCCCATCCAGGTGGCGCTGACCGAAGGCCGACAGGAAATCGAGATCCGCACCAAGGATACCCTGCAATCCTTGCTGGACGAATACGAGGCCGGCATCACAATTCGGCGCGTGCAGCTCCTGAAGGCCGATCCGCCCGCCGAGGTGGTGGATGCCTTCAACGACGTGCAGCGCGCCCGCGCCGACCGGGAGCGCCTGCGCAACCAGGCCGAAGCCTACCGTAACTCGATCATTCCCGAAGCGCGCGGCCAGGCCGAGCAGCTCCTTCAGGAGGCCGAGGCCTATCGCGAGGAGATCGTCAATCGATCGGAGGGTGACGCGTCGCGCTTCGACGCCGTCTATCAGGCCTACAGCGCCGCCAAGGACGTGACGACCCAGCGGATTTACATCGAGACCATGGAAGAGGTCCTGGGCAACGTGAACAAGGTGATCCTGGGGACCGACGAAGGCCCCGGTGTGGTGCCCTACCTGCCGCTGCCGGAAGTGCAACGACGCCTGAATCAGGGGCCGGCCGCCACGGGTGGCAGCGCCCAGACGCAGTCGTCCACGTCCGGACTGCTGATCGATGACCAGGGGAGGGCCGCCCAGTGAACAAGATCGTTCTCATCGGCGGCGCGGTCGCTGCCGTCCTGCTGACCATTGTTGCCGCCAGCGCCCTGTTCGTGGTCCGCGAGACCGAACAGGTCATCGTGATGCAGTTCGGCAATCCGCAACGCGTGATCCAGGATCCGGGCCTGAACTGGAAGCTGCCCTTCATCCAGAACGTCGTGGTCTACGAAAAGCGCGTCCTGGGATCGGACCCCCCCGGCGAGGAAGTGATCCTGGCCGACCAGAAGCGCGTGGTCGTGGACACCTACACGCGCTGGCGCATCAGCGACCCCATCTTGTTCTACCAGGCGGTCAATATCGAGATGAACGCCCAGCAAAGGTTGTCGGATATCATCATCTCGGCCTTGCGCCGTGTGCTGGGCAACTACACCCTGACCCAGTTGCTGTCGGAGCAGCGCACTGAACTGATGGCCCAGATCCGCTCGCAAGTGGACGGCGAGGCCGCCGCCCTGGGGATTGCCGTAACCGACGTGCGCATTCGCCGCGCCGACCTGCCCCCGCAGACCAGCCAGGCCATCTATGACCGTATTCGCTCCGAGCGTGATCGCGAGGCCCGCGAGGCCCGCGCCCAGGGTCGCGAACTGGCCCAGCAGATTCGCGCCCGGGCGGACCGCGAAAAGACGGTGATCGTCGCCGAGGCCGAGAACCGCGCCCAGACCATCCGGGGTCAGGGCGACGCCGAGGCCATTCGCATCTACGCCGAGTCCTTCGGCCGCGATCCGGAGTTCTTCGCCTTCTACCGGTCCATGGAAGCATACCGGAACGCCCTGGCCGACAACGGCACGACGATGGTGCTGTCGCCGGACAGCGACTTCTTCCGCTTCTTCGGCGACATGTCGGGGATCGACGCGGCGCCGCCGGAAGTGGCCGGGGTCCGGTAACCGGTAAGCCAGAAGGGCTTCTCGAAAGCCCGCGTGTGGCGGAGGCCGCCGACAGGCGCCTCCGCCATTTGTTTGTGTGCCGCATGCACACCGGTCTGGAGCCGGAAGACGGCGCGCCATCCGTCCCGGAGCCCCTCCTCAACGTTCGGGACAGGCGTCGTCGCCCTTGACGACAGTGTCGCTCATCCTTAATCTCTACCCAACGTCAAGTGAAGAATACAGGAGCCCGCTCATGACCAGGATGCAGATCGGCGACCTCGCCGAGCGCGCGGGCGTCAGCCATCGGACCATTCACTATTACGAACGAATCGGGCTCCTCGCGCCGGCCGAGCGGCAGGGCACGGGATATCGCTACTATGACGATACGTCCCTGAAGCGATTGGAAAAGATCGCCGCCCTGAAGCGCCTGGGGTTGAGCCTGGAGGAAATCGGCGAGGTCATCGATCTTTACTTTCTGGAGTCCAGCGGCATCCAAGGCAAGCAGAGAGTACTGGAAATCCTTGAAGGCCATCTGGCCGCCACCACCGCCAAGCTCTGCGATCTTGCCGCCTTCAAGAGCGAGCTGGAAGCCAACATTGCCCGCATGAAGGACCTGATCGCCGCCGCCCGGCAGCCCTGACGACGGCCCCCCACACGGAGAACTATGCATGCTGGCCGGTGGCTCGGGACATGGGCCGCCATGCAAGGCCGCCGCCGACCCCATCTGTGCCCTCAATCTCTACTTGACGTCACCTATAGATAATGCTGCGCGAAAGGACACGATCATGGCCCCGCGACACATCGCCCTGATGGCCCTGCTGGCACTCTGCGCCCTGATGGTGGTCGGCCAATTGTACGTGACCATCCCGCTGACCGCCGACCTCGCCGCGCGACACGCCCTGCCACCCGCCCAGGCAACCCTGGCAGGCACCGCCTTCGGGATCGCCTACGCCCTCGGGTTCCTCGTCCTGGGGCCGCTGTCCGACCGGCTCGGCCGTCGTCGGGTGCTGGTCGGCGGTCTGCTGGCGACCGCCGCCGCCACCGCCCTGGTGGGGCTGGCGGGATCGTTCGCCTGGCTGCTGGCCGCGCGGGCCCTGCAAGGATTCGTGGCCGCCGCCGTCCCGCCCACCGCCTTGTCGCTGGTCACCGAAACCCTGCCACCCCGCCAGAGGCCCTGGGGTATCTCGGTGATGAGTCTCGCCTTCCTGAGCGCCGCCCCCCTGGCCCAGGTGTTCGGCGCCGCCGTCGCGCCGGCCGGCCTGCCAACCATCATGCTGTCCATGGCGCCGGCCTTCGTGCTTGGAGCCGTGGGCTTGGCGGTGATCGTCGCGCCGCCAACGGCGGCGGTTCCGACCGGTCCGTCGGCGGGCTCTCACGACGCCGACCCCACGCCCTCTATCCTGCGCGATCGCCAAATCCTCGCCGCATGGGCGGCGGCGGCCACGGTGCTGTTCGGGTTCGTCAGCTTTTTCGCCGGCCTCGCGGCATTGGGACCGGCCGTTTCGGCGGACCTCGACACCCTGAGGCTGGCCACCCTGCCGCCCCTGGTGATGGTCTTCGCCGCCGCCGCTATCGCTCGCCGCGCCGGACCACCCGTGGCCGCCGCCCTTGGCGTGACCGCCGCCGCCGTGGGACTGGCCCTGGCCGGGATCGGCACCGGCGCGTGGATGCTGGCGGGCGGGGTGGTGCTGGCCGCCGGTGTGGCCATCGCCGTCCCCGGGTTGATCGGCACCATCGCCGCACGCGCCGCCCCCGCCAACCGCGCGTTCGCCCTGGCCGTCTACACCTTCGTCCTGTTCGTCGGCGCCAGCGCCGCCCCGCCGGTGGCCCAAGCCCTGGCGGCCCAGGGCGTTCTGGCGGTGGTGCTGCCACCGGCGGGCTTGATGGCGGTCGCGGCGGTCATGCTCCTGTTGGCGCGCACGCCGCGTTGATCCCCCGCGAGCGCCGCGACGGCGGCGTCAGCCCGAGGGCTCTTGCCAGGGATCGCGCAGCTTGTCGAGAACACGGCGGTCACGCTTGGTGGGCCGGCCGCTGCCCGAGTCGCGCGGTGCAACCGTCACCGGGGCCATGACCGGATCAGCCAGGCGCTCGGGCGGGCTCAGGTCCTCGTAGAGCGCCTGGGCCTCGGGGGCTGGACCGCGCCGCTCCCCCAGGGCCAACACCCGCACCCGGCGACGCATCGGCCCCAGAATCAGCGCCACCTCATCGCCCGGGCGCACCAGGGCGCTCGGCTTGACGATCGAGGCGCCGTTGAGCGTCACACAACCCTCGGCGCACAGCGCCTGGGCCAGGGCCCGGGTCTTGCGGAACCGGGCGTGCCAGAGCCACTTGTCGATGCGCAGGGAGTCGCCGGCGCGGTCGGTCATGCCCTAATCTTTCCGGCCAGGACGGCGAAGGGCGACTCGGCGGCGCGCCGTTTGGCGCGGGCGACGCGGCGATGGCGGTCGGCCTTGGTCTCACCGGGCGTACGCTTCGCGGGGCTGGTCACCGTGGCGGCCGGCGCCGGGCCGCCCGCGCGGCGGCTTGCCCGAGGCGGACGCAACCGCACGACCCCTGCGCCGTCGCGCCACGTGTGATACCCCAGG
>Ga0126339_10002786_pt1 | contig 12581 bp, 9 predicted proteins | sample OrbTmetagenome_2_FD_92532 | JGI IMG/M metagenome (GOLD analysis project Ga0126339, IMG submission 92532) | Coral microbial communities from Petempiche,Puerto Morelos, Mexico - Orbicella T R C metagenome | ecosystem: Host-associated > Invertebrates > Cnidaria > Coral | place: Petempiche,Puerto... | reverse complement strand
TGCGCCAGTAAGTTTGGTTCGCTCGATGCGTGCCGGCTGCTCATTCAAAATGGCGCTCACATTACCAAGAAATCCTGCAATGGTCAATCACCGCTGCATTATGCAGCACGTAAAGGACATACAAAGGTCTTGGAGGTAGGGTTTACACGATAAGATATGAGGTAATTTTCGCGTTAAAGGGCTATTGAATCCTGAAATCGAAAATGGCATGAGGTCATAACAAAAAAGTCGGGGGGGACCCCCATATGAAAAGATTGGGGATACTTGCCGAAAAATTTGAATTAAATCCCTGATTGAGACCAATATATCTGAGCATGGCTCAAGCTTTATTTCACCCCTAAAAGATACCACCTAAAACAGAATAGGTACGATTACCAGCCGCTGTTCAGGAAAGGAGCCCGCGCAAGTAGAGTTGGACTCGAGAGACCGGCCGAAATCAAGCGTTAAGACGAAACCTTAACCCGAAGCCTTAACCCTAATCTTTATGTACTTGTCAACTTTTGGTGTTTCAGTTTTTGCCGGATTTATTAACTATCCCCAATTAACTGTCCCTGGGTCTCCGAGGATGATCACCAAGTTGAAAACATATTCAATAACTGTAATAAAATAAACTGGCAGCCCAACACATAGTGCCGCAATAAACAAGTAACACCTCTAATATATGCAGACCAGATGCATTCAAGCCAACTTTAATTTGAATTATCCAGCTTCTGCTAAAAGAAGGAGGAATTCACATAAACCTTGAAGACAACGACAAAGCCACTTCATTACACGCTGCAGCTCTGGCGGGACAGACAGAAGCTATTAGGAAGTTGGTAAGAAAGCTTTTTACTGAAGTCGTATATACTCCGTCCAGTCCTAATCCAGTCCCCAGCAGTCGGGCGTTGCTAGGTAACATAACGCATTCTCTTAGCAACAGGATAAACAAGTAGAAAAGAATAAGAAAAGAAAACGTAAGAAAAAAGCCGGTTTTGATGTGACGTCATCATTTTCCAAAATAAGAAATTACCAATCCTGCTGAAGTTTTAGTTGCATCAGATGTAAGACCCTCTAATAACTTGATGTTTTGTAACGTTTAAGCCCGACAGGATTTCCTCATTATGTAATAGTGCACGTCTGAATTTCCAAGTTTATGCGTTTTGTGACATTAAAATGGCGGCCCGATAAGCCTCTCCAGTAAGGTCAAAAGATGAGTTATTGCTCAAGTTTTTGAACAGTTCTTGCTCTAGAGGAAGTATTAATTTCAATGTGTCGGAGCTCAAGAATAATACTAGCAAAACTCAATGACAAACGTTTCTGTTACTTTACAGACGCCATGTTACTGTCCCTGCGAGGGACACAAACATGGCGACTCCATACAAAGCTTTATAAATTTGAGCGAAACACCTCACCGAATAACGCGCGAGTGAAAAACGGCACAGACCTAAATCTTGGCCAGGTTGTTTATATATTTCATATCCCAGCTTCTTGACTTCATTTACTGAATGGTTACGAATTTTATTTTTGATGGCGTAACACTGCAAACCAGCCATAACTCTGAGGAAATTAAGTATGTTATATTATGTTTCATGCTGACAACAGATCGTGCTTCAAGAAACTGTCCGTCACGTTTCTTCTTCAACGTCTTTTCAGCAATTCAAATTGATTTTCTACTTGACAAGTATTTAAATGAGGAGAACACTTTTGCGCTACCTAAGTGAAGTAAATTTATGTTGTTTTAGCTGGAAATATAACAAATACAGAGAAAGAGCTGATACAATATACTCTCACATTATAACAACAAGAAAAGAACAATTTTATAATAGTTTAATTAGTTGAACGACAGTTTTGTAACTGACTTGTAAGTTGTTTCGGGTATGGTAGCTTGACAAAAGAGCTAAAGTTAAAATGCGCTTTATTACTACATGAAAAAGATAACGACCAAAGTGTACAGAAAAGCAGCACAACCCTTAGCCCAGCGATTAGGCACGAAGTCGATAAAGTGATGGAGAAAAGTTATGAAATTAACGACCGTATTGTCTTTATCTTCTCAGGTGTTGTATGGAGCAGACATGGCTCTCCGAGATAACGACGGTTACACGCCACTGCACTTGGCAGCAAGAGAAGGTCACGTGGACGCGTTCAAAGAAATGCTGCGCAGAGGTACCGAGAACTGTAAATATTTGGCTTCAAATGACGCTCCATTTTGGTTGAGTGAACAAGCTTGAGGATGAAAAGATTTAAATACGCACAACAGTACATGAATCCAAATAACGAAGTGATGAAGAAAATTTACATGTGGAGTTATATCTTGAAGTATTTCCAGGGTATTCAACGTTTGTCATTGTTTGTTTCATTTTCTTCACAGCCAAAAGTGAAGGCTTATCAACGCGCACGTTGTTAAATAGTCCTGATAATTATGGAAATGTTTGCTTACATCTGGCCATTAAACATGGACACAAAGAGGTTAGAATGCATTATTATGAGATAACCCATTTATCATGATCTACTTTAATCTCGCGTGGACTATTTTTTCTCCATCTGTAAAAAAAATGGCTGTGATAGCGACTACCGTGTATGATACTGAAACAGAAGCCATTAACACGAGGGGTTATTTCATTAGACTGCAAAACAATTCACTTCTATTGAATCAACTCGAGATAGATCGATGCGCCGTTAACGAATTGGCGGGAGGGAGGAATCGCTTTACGATATCTTACTCAAAATTTCAAGCCCGCTCCAAATCCTTTTTGTGACACCACGTTTGTTATACCAAGCTGGACAAAGAAACGGAAATTGATTCTTCTTTGAGAATATTTCCTTATTTTTATTATTATTGGTGTGAAATTCATCTGCTTTTAGATTGTTGAGCTGTGCCTGGAGTCTGGAGCTGACATAGGCACTGTACAGGTAATCAATGATTATTAGGACTGCAACTGTCAAGACAGTGGGCAAGCACTAAGCACTGTAAGATCACCCCGCGTTATAAACAGATATCTATTAGGTTTAGGGCGGGTGTTTTTCAAGGAATCTGAAATAACATGTTTGTTTGAAATGGTTTTATTTTCGTTACGCTTTACTCCTCGAGAAACACAACTAACTTTCTTTGGCCAGCCTGGAAAGATATTTCGTAGTCTAATTAGAATTAAAAAAACAATATGCTTTTGGGTGAATTTATTTTTATAGCTATTATTGTCCTCTGTTTTTGCTTGTTTGCTTTCATTTACGTTTTTTCGTAAGTCAGCAGTAAATAGATATTCACTGTTCTGTCCAAAAGAAATACGCGCTTTTTTTTTAACATTGCTACCTCAGTTATATGCCCTGTTAAACCTTATGTGCTACTTAATGGGCCTTATAAGAACGTGAGGGTGAACTTGTATGAATTAAATTCAATTCTGCCTGTCTTAGGAGGACTTTTCCACGCCAATTCACCTAGCTTGTAGTCAAGGCAACTTGCAAATAGCAAAGCTGTTGGTGCAACACGGTGCGAAGATCGAGAGTGAAGATGGTAACGGAATGACGCCGTTATTAAGGTAACTGCCGTTTATTCACTAGTTAATCGATGTTTAAATCGTGTTGTATTCTTGGACAATTTGCCATTTTCTCACAGTGTCTCTCTCCAGCCAAAAGCTAGTAAGTTTGGGTATGGGCGAAGAGATCATGTAGTGACTAGCATCCACATCATGGCCGCCCGGTCTGTAGATACACTAAAAGGCCAAATGTCAACTTCAGTAAAGGCTGTACTAGCTGTTACTTCTCATGACCAGTAGTCGGGTTAAATTACTGCTGCAGATAATATTTCTCAGTCTAGGTTCCAGACCTCTAATAATTACGATATGAATAGTTTTCAAAAATTTGTAATGGTCACTTTTGAAAACGTGTGTTGACTAGCATACAAAACATGAGGTTCAGAATTAAAATGGGTTTGTGTTATATAGTTTTAAAAGGATACTATAATTAAGCCAAAAGGTAGAGACAGCAGAAAGCAAATCGTAATTTTAAGAACATTACGACATTTTTTAATTTATAAGACATGTTTCGTGTCCCATATTCTACAATCAGCTAGTTTTTTTGTTTTCAATTTTTCTTATTACACGAGTCTGGTAGTTCTTGACTAATGTGATTCAACAGTATTTTTGTTTCGTTCCTGGTCCTTCTGTTTATATATCCGGGTTTATTAAAATGCCTAAACCTTCTTCTACAGAGCCTCACTTGAAGGACATGTGCCTATCATTGACTATCTCCTGGAGCAGGTAATTATTAAATATAAATTATAAATATAATAATCATTTAGTTATTTTACATCCGATCTACAAATATATTATTTTTGTTGTCACGTGGAGGCAGCGTGACAGAGTGGTTTAGGGGGCTGGTGTTGTAATCCGGGGGTCCCGAGTTCAAGGCCTTCACCCTGCCAATAACAGGATTTGTTTCTCGGTAGTCCCGAGTTGAAATCCTCGGTAACTCTTTGTAAATAGCCAACTGGTCTGCCTCCTGCCAGGTGGGATTTTTAACTATGTTACGTTTATTTGAAATATTTGTTTCCTTTGTTTCAGTGGCATGCCTGTAAACTAGCTAAGCTTAGTGCTTATATAGCTAAGTGCATGAACACTATAAATAAGATTTACATTTTTACCTTTACATCGTCACTGTTGCCAGGGAGCGATGCTCCATCCAACTACAGACACTTGCACCCCCTGCCCACTCATGTGCGCTGTCAAGAGGAGCCAGCACTACGCTGTCAAATATTACCTTGCACGCGGTTTTCCATTAAAGTTCAAGGATATGAACTGGAGAACAGTACTTCATGTAGCCGTCGCGTGCGCTGACATCCAGACTGTAGACTTGATCTTGGAGGTAAACAGAATTGAGCTTGAAGTAAGATGCTGATATTAAGTATATTTATCTTCACAGTTGAAATGGAAAATATCGCAATGCGGGGAGGGAGGAGAAATTCACGGAGGAAACTTTTTCCATTAATATGGCTTTCAGCTGTTTTTAGTTTCTCTGATTTCCGCTCATGATAGTTAATTCAGGGAATGGTTAGGAAACTTGGCAAAGTTCTTTGTTGTTTGTTTTTGTTTGTTTGTTTGTTTGTTTGTTTGTTTGTGTGTTTTTTGTTTTCTTATTTTGGGGGTTGACCCTGCACAAAACCTGGCAAAAGGTGATTACGTGTGCTCAGTCAAGCATTGCGATTATGTAATTCAACCGTTTTCAATGAGCATAGCACAAAAGAACAAAAGATGTGCAGGGTCAAGGACCTTCCAACATAAATCTTAGCCTGTTTGTTTGCTTCTTTGATGTTTACCGGCCTTCCTAGCTATTTCCCACTATTATAACTATGCACTCATGAACTATTCAATTCATTTAATGAAAATGTAATTAATCTCAAATTAGAGCTTGTTAAACTTGAACAGTTTAAAACATAAAGAATGGATTATTTTGTTGAGGTTAAGATAATTGAATCGGATCTCAACTTGTAGGGACTGTTATAAAGCAAAACTGTTGAGATCATTGTTTTATTTTTATTATTATTATTTTTTTAGAATGGCGGTCATAGCCTCTTAGAGAGCAAAGATCAATATGGCAAAACAGCAACACATTACGCCGCAACTACACAAAACGTGGATGTAAGTTAACTTTAGAGCTACGGTTTTTCTGCCTACTTGGCTAAGCATTCCAGTTTTTAGGAGGTAAATTGACGCGAATTGGGAGAAAAATATGAAGAGAATTGACATCCAAAATAAATAATAATATGTTGCCAATAAGGGATGATCAGGACTAGTAAAGTTGAGTCTATTTTTAAAGAAAAAAATAGATAAATGGAAAAGATAAAAAATATATAAAAGGTCACTCACGCAGGCTTGTAGACTAAATCAATAGGCCGGCATTTCCTTTAATTTAGTCATACCACTACGAAGTGAAACAAAATAAATCAGGAATTCAATAAGTGGTAAATATATTTACAGTGAACACTAACCCCAAGTTCTCTAGATTCATGATTACCAAACCGCCATTTTGATAACCTGAAAGGTGGACAGACAATTCTTTCATGGTCTTTCATCGCTTTGTTGCACCAAATCATATTTCCAGAAATTTGACATGATCGTGTAATCAATGGAATGCTAAAGATTTCTCCATATAAACCGATAGCGTCTTCTAATCTCTTGCTGTTTGGCGTATTCTCACCTCCCCACCACCCTCCGCCCCCACCCCTCTCCACCTCCTAGGCTATTCTTTTCTTTTCAATCTTAATGTTAATAGATCATCCTATAATATGAATATGATAAAAGCTTCTTATTTTCTTATTTTTGTCCCTTGCAATAGATTATAGACCGTCTAATCCTTGTTGGAGCTAATGTCAGGGCGAAAGACAACGAGGAGAGGATCCCACTTCACTTGGCCGCAGAGTTTGTATACTTTTCATTTGTATTCATAGATACGCAACGCTAGCAACAGCACTGTGCGGTCAGCTTACGTTAACTTGTTAAGTGTTACCACATTACTTGCCAAAAATTGCGGACGATTTTAATTTCGGACAGAAACAGTACTAGTGTCCGAAAATAAAACCGACTTTTCAGCGTCCGAAATATTTACAGTACAGCATAAAACTTTGAAGTAGCTCCAAAGCTCTTAGTTTCCTTTATAGAATTTGTGTTATTTTCTCTTCGTTGTATCCTTAAAATCTCGAGGGTGCAGTAAAACGGCGTTTTCAAATTCCTCCGGTTTGAAGAGCGTTTTCGAAAAGCTCCGTTTTCGTGACGGATTAGTGTGGACGGTAGGCCTGACCGTAGAAATAAAGCTGCGTTTTCAAATTTCTCGGCGTAGTGTGGACGGCGCCTCACAGTGTGGAATAACACGTGTTCTTTTCCACTTTTCAGAGGTGGCTTCGTCGATGTGGTGAGATCGCTTCTCAGCGCATGCCCAGAATCTGTTAATGACATTGATTATGGATCTCGCACCCCTCTGCATTGCGCAGCCTCAAACGGATGGGTAGAAGTGGCAACACATTTATTGCAGCATGGCGCTGAAGTTGACTACAGGTAACTGAACCCTTAAAATATTTGAAATTACTCCCACACGCACGCATGTTCCGGCTTTATGATCAATTCAGGATGCATTTTCCGTATTTAGTACCCTCTCCTCTGTCTTTCTGTTTTTCTTTCTTGCACGATTCATAATGTCAATGCTTTTAAGAGGCCATTGTCTGCATAATTTGCCATTTTGTTCACCTTCCGTAAACGGCGAGAGGCGCAAGATTTCCTTGAGGAGCGTTTTGACTAATTTGGCACTAACATAAACCTCCCAGAAAGTGTGTCATTGACCTTCTTAGGTCTATTTGGGGACCTGCTTTTTTTTCTTGGCACCTATTTTCCAGTACTTGGCACATCTGGAGCAGACGTGTTTTCCACGAGCACTCTGAAACGTCTGAAACTAAAACCCCGTTCACACCAACATGTTGAACATATTTTAAAGTGGTTTAACTTAAAAAGGTTAAAAATCAGTCGCTCATACCGTACAGACTCCACAACTTAACTATGTAAATATCTCTATGATTAAAACATGTTAGCAAGGTGGTTTAAAATTACACTTGTCTTCTCAAAATGACTGCAAAGCTTAATCGACAAATTGGAAAATCCTAAATCTGATTTAGTTAAACTATTTTAGTTGGTGTGAATGGGGCATTATTAAGTGTCTTCTCTCGGGAAGTTACATCCACTTGAGTTCGTCTTTTTCCTGTCTTTCATAGAGATGACGATCGCCTTACACCGTTATTCCACGCAGCAATTCGTGGTTGCCCTTTGACAATAGACACTCTGCTTCATTACGGAGCGGATATCAATAGTCTTGACAAAAATCGAGTGAGTAGAGTTCTACTGTAGCCATAACTAATTAAAATACTAAAGCACAACCCTGTCCTCTACCACAAGGGTATTCGAGGAAGATGCTTAATTTAATCTATCCGTACAATAATCAGTTTTCGATCTGTTAATTGAAAATTTGGAGAAAATATCCACTCAGCTTGTTGACGATTTTCTTTGGCGATGTTTTAATTAAGGAGAATTGCAACAGTTATCACCACTGCCATTGCTTTTAAGCAGAAGCATAGATAGGTGAGATGCTTCTGTTTTAAGTTGATGCTACAAACGACTACGAGTAAAACCTCTTTCGCTTAGTCCGTCGTGCGTGAGGCGAAAGAAAACCGCGAGAGCAAAGCGAAAGAGGGACTATTCTTAGTCTAATTTGGAATCAAACAAATGCTCAAACATTGGTGAACAAGTTATGACGTTAAATATTGCGATGGTAACGTTATGACCTGTTCACTCTAAGTGCTTATAACTCAAAATATAGTTCAGTGACCTCTATTTCTTATCATCGGACGGCAATTAGCATTCCATACACAATTTCTGGTTAAAGGTAATGGAGTAGCTTCAGAGACACCTTAAATTTTCAAACAATTAAATGCCTCTGAATCCACGCTCACATTTGACCAAAAGTTTTATTTCAGCTAGCTTGAAATATCCCGGGAATTAGGCTGAGGGCGGGAGATGATGGACAGTTCAGGCTATATTTCAACATCTTTTTTTAGTTTGTGAGTACTTTCAAGTCCACGGTTAAAGCACAAAACATTTGATTGTTTAACACCATTTGAATGTTTAATTTTGGCATATTTTTATTACTCATAATATCATCCTCAACTGCTTTTCTTTTCAGAAACCTGCTGCGGTTAAGGCGGCTTATTTTGGAAACACATGCGCTCTTCGAAAGCTGATTTCATGTGGAGCAGATCTAACGATAGTCTCAACAAGTGGATACAACTGCTTGGATGCAGCAATAAAAGCTGGGCATTTGGAGAATTGTTTGGAGATTATCAAACACGAAAGGTAAGAATGGGTAGATTGCTTTAAACTAATAGCTATTTTATGCGACAAGAAAAGAATGTGCTATATGCTGATAGCTTCGCACGAAGTTTTCCACGCTCAACGAAAGTTTGATCAAAGAATGTTTCTGATCAATTTTTGATAGCGTTCAAGTAACATATCAAACAAGAAAAGCCGTGTTTGACCACATTTCCAAACATCGCGAGGAGAGTTGAAAATACGACGCGCAGCGTAGTATTTTTGAATAACCTCGAGGTGTTTGGAAATGTGGTTAAACGCTGTTTTGAGTGATTGATATATCTTCTCAATCTAAACTAAAACCAAGGAAAAAACGGAGAAATAAAGTCGTAAAAACCTAAGATCAGATATCCAAACACCGTCACGGTCATGATTTCCTTTGTTTAAACTTGATGAATTATTAGTGAGTTTGAGAAACATTTTTCCATGTCCAAAGGTTTGCTTAAGCCTCGCAAAAATTGCTGAAGATTCTATTAAATCCCACTCTCTCACAAACAAACAAACCCTTGCACCTTCTGAGAATTTTCCACCTCTCAACTTCCGCAACCCTCCGATTAACCTTGCAGAGCAGGACCGTAGTAAGTAACAGGCAAACAGAGGCACTTGTCTCAGTCATTTTTTTTTTCGGTTTTGTTGTTTATAGTCATTATAAACACCCTAAATATCTAGGAAGAGAATTTAACTATGAATATGGCTTCAGTCTTTACCTTTTCATTAACACTGCTTCATCAGTTATAATTTTTTCTTTGCTGCGGTCTTCCATAGTGTCTAGAAATTTTTTTCAGGCTGAAATCACAAGCTGCTAGGTCAAATGGTGTGGGATAATGTCATGATTTCCTAACACACGCTATCCTGGATCCTGATTGTATGTATTTTTTGTTCTCAGATGGCGAGAACTTTTGAGCAATAATAAATGTGAGGGTGTGACCCCCATGCGAAGACTCATTGAACGTTTTCCAAAAGTTGCCAAGGTAGGTTTGTTATGAGTTAGGTATCCGCTTAATTTTCGGGCATCAAACAACATGTTATGCATTGTCACAATCACTTAAGTTTTACCTGTTAATAATAGCTAAGTTTGCGAGCTAATTTGTTTACAGAGTCTTCCTTCAGCCTAACTAAAAGAAAATTTTGAAATCTTATCTAAATCAGAGTTTGTATTTACTTATAAGAGTTCAGTCACAGTATTTTGAGTTATTTTGGCCGCATACAAAATTACCTTTGAATTGAAGAAAACCTGAAAATAGTAGTTTACTAAGTTAGAAAGGCACCAAAGATACAGAAATAAGCCATAACGGAACAAGGATGGTGAAGGATGGAGACGATTGACACGGATTACAAACGACGAACTTGAAAAATTTGGGCCAAAAGTTTCAAAATTAATTTTTTTTATGCATATGAAGTTTCTTCAAGTATTGCTATCGTAACCTTTCAGCGAACAAAAGATTAACTACAGCACTGGAAAACAGCCTTGATATTTATGCTCTCCCTGTTTTTGTCATAATTTGTAGATTTTTTTGGCCGTTTCTAAGAGGTTTGTTGTTTAATATTGTTTCTTTCAGCTTGTCTTGGACAAATGCATTGAGCCATCATCCCACCTCGACACAGATCCTAATTATTCAGTGAGTACCAGTCAACGTAATTAAATGTAGACTTGGGACCTGAGACCTACTTGTGTCTCTGATGTAACTGACAATCCTGGTCAAAAGTCTTGGGACACTACTTTCTTTTCTAGTGGTCGTACAGCTCATCTAAGAGAGAAAATCATGCATATATCCTTCCCCCCGCTCCTTACAATGTTGTCCATATTTCAAGAATTCTATCCCCAGGTCAACATTGTCTGGAGGGGAGAAGGGGAGGTAGTAATAACTAAACAAAACTCTTAAAAGTCACCTCCTAGCAAGAGTAGAAAGACACTTATGTTTTAGCCCACCGCATAAGCTTAGTGTCCCAAAGACTTCTGGCCAGGATTGCAGTTCGGGGTATTGGCCAGAGCTGGCAACCTTAATAAATTTCGTGCACGAATTAAGAGAAGAGAAGAGGCGTGTTTTTATGGGGTCATTAGGCTATTTGGGTTGTCGCGAATTTGACCCGTTCTGGAAGCCTGAACTTAGCCTCTGCATGAACTGTCTTTGATCACCCGCAACAAGCCATTTGATAGCTGACAAGTATCTCATAGTAGAACTCAGAAACATGTAAGTCATGGCAAGCACGCGCCTAAAATTATAGGTTAACGTTGCTTTTTCTCCTCTCTATTGGTTGAAAAGCAGCATATTCTTTTCTTATGGTTAGAGAACGTATCAAGTCATTTTATAATCAAGAAGGTTGTAGCTGAAGAACCGTAAAAATTTTAATTATCAGTTTCAAAGTCTAAAAAGTTCTTGTGTAAAAAGTTCTTAGAAGAATATTAGAACGCTAGCTGTGATAATTATAACCTTTCTTAGAAAGAATATTTCACCTCCTCACCTCTTCAACTCTTTCAGGTCATCAGTTCTTGTCTTGTTTTACTAGATCACGTACGATTTTAGTTTCCTTTATGCTAAACCCGGGGAGGATATAGATGACAACCAACAAAGATACTGTGGATTAAAGGTCAGGTTTGTATGATAAACGTTGAATGTTGTTGCTCTTCTTTTCCCCTGCTAAGACTCGTGTCGCGCATTCACTGGCTAGTTCAGATGGTCACATGACATCCTTCAATGAAACTGTTTCCAGGCAAATGTCTTTGAGTGGGTTTAAACCCTCAGCATTGCGAAAACTGTGACGTCAGAGGGTACTCGACAACGTTGTAGCGTGAACACAGCGTGACCGAAGCCTGCCGATTTTTAATTTTTTTTTTTTTTTCTTCTCTCTCAAGCAAATTCACGCTCGTTTCGTGAACTCTTCCAGCGAAGAAATTTCTAACCCCATTAAAAGTAAAACTCCTCAAATTCGATTTGAAGATACGAGGGATACAAACTTAACCTTTTCCCTCGAGAACAATCATTAAATTAATGACAAAATTTGTTTCCATCAAGTATTTTGAGAATAAATACATCCAAGTAGTTTTCAATGTTTAGGCAGCAAGAGTTGCTTTAAAATAAAACCTACCTTGTCTATAAGTTTAATTTACTTCATGTCCTTGTTTTTTCATAGTGTATGCTGGATTGCGGCCGTGAAGAACTCCTGTTTCATCCTCTGACCCGAGAGCTGGTGCGAATGAAGTGGTCTGTACAGAGATGTGTTTATTCATTTTTTTTCTCTTTTACACTAGCTTCATAAAGTTTACTCGCTTCCATCCCTCGATCCCGTTCTGCTACGCTGCCATGTTCCTTCGTTTTCAGGCTCCCACTCTACCACTCCCAATTGCTCGCTCACATACGCAGGCAGCCAACTGGCTGAATCGGTCATCGCAGATCCACTAGTATACATAAATTAATCCTTTAGTTCTTTTTATAACCTCTTCTGGTGATTTGAGTGGCTTCACAACTGCTGACTTTTGTTCACAGAAACATTTATTCAATTGTTTTCAGTTGACTTCAGCCGCAGAAAGTGCCACAAGCTCTGTCCGATTGCCCGGACATGCATAAATTTTATTCTGATAAATAAATCTTTGACATACCTATTTTGAGAGACAAGCACACATTGGTTGCCTGAAGACATTACTGAAGTTAAAAGAAAACCGACAGATAACGTTATTGCCAACACTTAAATGTAATCCTTGAC
>Ga0126339_10002785_pt1 | contig 12587 bp, 3 predicted proteins | sample OrbTmetagenome_2_FD_92532 | JGI IMG/M metagenome (GOLD analysis project Ga0126339, IMG submission 92532) | Coral microbial communities from Petempiche,Puerto Morelos, Mexico - Orbicella T R C metagenome | ecosystem: Host-associated > Invertebrates > Cnidaria > Coral | place: Petempiche,Puerto... | reverse complement strand
AATTAGATCTCCGTAAAATGCATTTTATCACTGTTCGAAAACGTTTCTTTTTTTCCTTGTCGATTTTTTTTCTTTCTCCGTAGGTATGCAGATTAGCCGCCCTTATACAGTGGTACTGCCATCTCTTCAGGTGGATCCATCGGAGAGGGAATATGACGGGAAACGCTTTCATCTAATGATTAAACTCTACCCTGATGGAACGCTGACTCCAACGTTAAATGCTGTCGGAGCTGGTGAGCTTTTTGTTCACCTTTATTATTCAGTTATCATATTGAATTACAAATTTGTACTCTTAAACTCGATATTGATGTTATTGAAGTTGTGTGCAAACTTGTTATCGACCTGTTTTTGTAACTGTATAACTACTAGAAAATGTTGCTACTTAGACAATAAGGACCGATTTCATCACAGAATGTAAGCAATGCAAATGATTTAGTAACTGCAATGTACTCCTCATTGATTGGCCCAAATGAAAAAGGTAGAAGAATGGTGTATGGTGATGCGTGTCCCTTAATCCTTGAAAATCATCTTACGATGTTAGCACGGATCCTGTCCGTTATATACGCAGGCTTGTATGTACTGTTTTACAAACTGAGGAAGATATTGGGACTTTTGCAGGTGACAGTCTCCAAATTACTGATCACTCGGGAGATTTTCGAGAATCTCGATTGAATGAAGCCAAGGAGATAGTTCTTATTGCCGCTGGGACAGGTGTGTTATTGATAATCCTAATTATCATTGAATCATCAATCGATCGATCAATCGGTCAGTCAGTCAGTCCGTCCGTCCTCCCGTTCTGTGAGTCATTCAGTCAATCAGTCGGTCGGTCAGTCGGTCAGTCGGTCAGTCGGTCAGTCGGTCAGTCGGTCAGTCGGTCGTTTCTTTCTGTGGTATTTGCCTTCGTTTACTCTTAAAACTGTACTTGAAAATCACTGATTATCAAGTCGTTGTTTTACCAAGCCTCAGAGACTGTGGCTTGCATATGCATGTGCTGTTTCAAGGGTCGGTCTATTCGTTTGAATGGAAGAGGGATGTTGTTAGTGGCCGTAAACGAATCACAAGAAATTAGTTTAACAATCCAGGTATTGATTTATGTTCCTTGCAAAGTAATATTTCCCCAGTTATCCTTTAGATCATCTACCTGTGTGTTTATACCAAGCTGTTTTTCACAGGGTTCACACCCATGGTTAGGCTCATTCGGCACACAGTGTTGGAGAATTCCTCAGTGGACAAGTAAGTAAATTATGTCGTGACTCATTTTACACTTCTTATCCAAAAAGCGAGTGTAATGTTCTCACGCATTTTTGGTATGTTTTCAACATGACAAAACAGTTTTTTCCGCAAGGATATTTCCGTTAATATAACGAATCCCTTTGTTAGAATGTGTTATGTGTTGTGATCTCGTATAAGTATTCATGATAATACTATTTCTTAATTTTCTTAAACCTGTCTGTTTTTGCATCGCACGGGGAACTTCCTGAAATAAGTCGACTGCTGTGGTTATGAACATGTAAGGTTTAATCTCACAACAAGCTTTTTTTTTATTGTGCAGGTCTGTCAAGCTCTTGTTTGCAAATCGTCAAGAAACAGACATCTTATGGAAGCAGCAGTTGGACGTGTTAGCCGATATCGCTAGTCCAAGGTGAGAGTTCTTCCCATCATTAACAAGTGAGCACAGCACGTTCTCAGGCCTGTTTGTTCTCGCCGTTTTTTGTCTGTTTTTTTTTCCTTTGCTCTGAATCAGTTAGAGGCTGTACGTTCAAAATCTCACTAGGATGTATCACTTGTTTTCAGATTTCAAGTGTTCTACACGGTGACCCAACCCAACCCTGAGTGGGAAGGCTACGAAGGTCGTGTTTCCATGGAGATGCTGTTAGAAATTTTACCCCCTCCACCTAGTGCCGGCTGCGAAAGGGAGTTACTTATTGGAGTGTGTGGTCCTGATGCGTTCACGCAACACATCGTCAGGTGAGAGAGGGAAATCATTTTTGTTCGGCTTACGCTTTTAATTTTAATTTAATCAATCATGCCAGTAAAGAAATAGTTTAGGCGCTAGTGAGGTCGACTTTTGGGCCAGTACATCCTAGTTACAGCTTTTCCAAAGGACAAGCTCCAACACTGGTTTTGTTAAGGTTGCACCCTTCAATGTTAGAGTTTTAAACTCGTCGAGAACAACTGCAGTACACGAAAGGTTGAGGTGTGGAAAGTCATGGCAACTGTTCGAATGCGCAACGCGTTTATGAGCATTTTGTAGTGTTAGCTTTGTAAGATATTGTAGTGGAAATTTCATCTTCATTAACTGTGTGTTTCTATTTACCCTTTCATGTGCAGCATGCTAAAAGACCTCAGTTACACTGGAAAAATGATTCATGCCTTCCTGGCCTGATTTAAAGCTTCAAGTGTACATTAGAGTTTGTCTTGTTTACACCAACGCGCCACAGATTCACTCACAAGACGTCAGTTACCCTGGGATAATGAGCCATGCATTCCTGGCTTCATTGAGGCTTCAAGTTTTACTAGACTTAAATGTGTTCACACCAGCGCGCTACAAATTCACCCACAACACCTCAGTTACATTCAGTGCATTCCTGCCTGCATTGAGGCTTCGAGTTTACACTAGATTTAGTTGTGTTCACATCGACGCGTCACGGATTCATTCAAACTACGTCATTTACATTGGAAATCCATGCATTCCAGGCTTATCGACAGCAGTATGCTTGTGTACACTACAATAAACTGCGTCCACAACAGCACGTCACGGGTTTAGTCTAGATCTCCTACCGTGCAAAAATCATACGTGTAATGTTCACATGCGAACAAGTGATCACTCTCAATACACGAATGTCGATCATGCAGTTACGCACCTGGATTATGTATTGGCATCTTGTACCTGTTTTGAAACTACACGAGTATGAGACTTCCTATCTCTTGTGACTTGAACTGGTTGAATTGGACAGGACCAATTTACGATTCAAACGTGACTGGAGATTCGCATGGTCACAACGCCTCAAAGTTACTCAGACGCTTGAGCGCACGTGATGAGCACGTGATGTGCACGTGATGCAGCACGCATGACTCAAAATTGACCCAGGTCAGTGTATCTTGTACGCGAGTAACCGTCTTGCCGTCCACCAAGCATTATACGCCTTTCAATTACTACGACAGGAATTTTCTCAATTTAGCAAACAAGATAAATACTTTCATGATGAGAACGTTTTGATAAGACAAACTCTAATAATGCAGTGTTTTAACAATTGATTCCTATGGTTACCACGGCAGACACGGAGATTATACGGATTCTAAGACCAAGATTAGATATAGAATTTCCTTGGCAACTTCAGCCATACAAAATTTCAATAAATGAGCATCTTTTCTGTAGGATGTCCTTGCTGGTCAAGACAGTCTTAAGTTTCACGAGCTAATGGTTCTCCTAGTAGAGTCCTTATTTATTGTTACATCGTTTCCAAGATGACTAAACTATGTAACTGTAATCTCCCTCCTCTGTGGGACTTAAAAATGTGTACATAACCATTCTCTCAAATTAAAAACAGAATTAAAACTTTGCGATATCTGCCGAACAGTCACTTGTGTTCTCGTTCATTCTTTAAAACCTTCTTATACTAAACGTTCTGTTATTATATTGGTCTCCGTAGCCTCCTACCCAGATGGTCACGCAAACGTTCTTTGGGCTCGTCACGCAATCTTCCTCCTCCACTTGGTGGAAGAAAATTGCGTGACATGTCCAAAGAGCGTCTGCCCCCCCCCCCCGGGGGGTACTCCCTTACATGGGCTACATAGGTATGTGCGGCCCCAAAGGGTAAGGTTTTTCAGCCGTTTTCGTCATAAATAGGGTATCGATTTTGGCCATTTTGGTCTTAAATAGGGTATGGCTTTAGCACTCTAGTCTTGAATTAGGTATGTTTCTTGGAGGAAGCTACTTTCTCATCATTATCAATAAGACCGTCAGCGAAAGTCCTTCATAACCTATGTTTAGGGCAACTGTGCCAGCCGCAGCGGTCATAAATAGGTATCGAATTTTTGGCCAGGTCATAAATAGGGTGGCAAAAATCGCAGACTTTGGTCATAAATAGGGTAAGGGTTTTGGGAAGTTGACCGCACACCCCCATCTAACTTTTCTGGGAGTACCCCCTTCGGGGCGTCTGCATAGAAGGCTATGCTTCCAGTTGATGGAAAGCGGCGGGATTAAAAGTTACGTTTAGGCTCCTCTTGGTAGAAGCATTGTCACTGTTTCTGATGACAGTTTGAAATTGTTCGAGCTAACATAAAGGACTCAAAAGCAGCCAAGAAATGACTCAAAGATGACCAGTTTCTTCATACGGAAAAGTGAAGCAGAGGAACCGTCAGACGCCGGCATAGACTTTCTAAAAGTCTTTTCCAATAATTCTTCCCTGGCCTGTTGGTTTCGCCGTTGGTTAGGTCGCTCGCGCTCGCCCTCGCGACTTCGTCGCTCGAAGATTACCCTCAATAAGTCAAGGATTAAGAAAAGGTCGACTTGTGGCAAATCTAACGTCTGCACAAAGGATTAATACTCTTAAGCTGACTAACTTAATTTCGCTTCAAAAGGTACGGTACGCCTTGAAATAATCTTTTTACCGGATTTATCACGCGGTGGCTCTTAATTTAATAATAAACTACATTGCAAGTTGCCTGAACTGTACGCATAATACAGAACGTTAAAAAAAAAAACATCGAATAAAAGAATCCTTAAAATTAAAATAAGGTCTCTGTGAGGTTACAAGACGATAACATCTACTAGGAATGTAGGCTGCGAATGCAGACGTATTTCCGGCTGTCGCTTGTCTCCGCCGAAAGTAACGTCTGCGAACCCGAGCCAGGAAACGATTTCTGTGACGTAATGACTTTTCTTTCTCCCTGGCCAATCAGATTCCATGATAAAATGAAACTCGAGAGCTCCTCGCAGCGAATACCTCGCGCAGTAGTTCTAGGGCTACTTGAGCTAAACTGTGATTGGCTTAAAATTCCTACGTCAGAGAAATCGTTTCCTGGCTCGGGTTCGCAGACGTTATTTTCGGCGGAAACAAGCGACAGCCGGAAATACGTCTGCGTTCGCAGACTACTAGGAATGCAGAGGTCATTAAACAAAGAAGGGCGAGGGAGTGTAATAAAAATAGGATCTGTCGCACTCAAAAAAGGTGGAGGGATTTCTCGACCATTATGGCCTTGAGTTTTTCTTTCAAAAGGGGTAAAGTACAAAGTTTGACAAGCGGTGTGCAACAATCGCGCGCACAAGAAGGCTTTCCAAATGCCTTTAATTCCGCAAAGGATGACAAGGTATTAGCCAGAACCCTAAACAAAATTACCGTTAGCGTGCCACAGTTTATTTTTCAAAAGACAAGACTCCTGAAAAATCAACTCTCCAGAAGTGGCAGACATTGGTTAAGTTTCTAGCTACAGTAATAATCAAATGGTGAGCAACGCGTCGCAAATTAAAACGACTTTGTAGGATACAAGTAAATATCACTCCTACTGGTTCGCACTCGACTTGTCTACTGGAAAATAATCAACTACTGACTGAGATGTAAGTTAAAAATGTTGACTACTTACTCAGGAAAAAAATAGTCAAACATCGGCCTATGCTGCTAGAACAAGACACTAACTTATGACAAAATCAAATGATCAATTGAAATAAAACATGAAAATGTTCTGTGATCCCGGAATTATGTACAGTTCTGGTTATACGTTACTTGTGTAACTCACTGGACATAAGCCAATAAAACAGTGGTAAACAAAGTTAGATACTGCGTCCGTCCCGATCTTGATATGGTCGACTAGAATTCCATCGAGTGGAGTAATTTACTTTTCTTCTGAGCCGAAACGGAATCTTCTCTAAAGAAACAGGTAGATATATACTGAAGGTATTAATATACAATATAGAAACAAGAAGCGCACATGTAAAGTCTATACCTTGTGCAAGCTAGATGAAATAATCTCCCTGACCCCAATTGTTCAAAAGGTGGATAATGCTATCCACGGGATAAAATTGTAAGTGTTAGCAAAACAAACACACTATCCACTGGATAGTGATTTATCCGGTGGATAACATTATACATCCTTCGAACAACTGGGGCTAGATTACTAAATTAAAATTGTTTCCAGTTTTTACTTTAAATACCAATTGGGTATAGCTGCACAAAAATGTTGTATGATCTCGTTAACAAATTGACGCCAGTTTCTTATGCGTCTGTCCTGTTATTGATCACGAATTTCGTCATACCATTTTCAAACAACATTGTGGATCCACGAGGCTCTAGCCGAGTGGATCCGTAGACTACTTTGACAATGTTATGACGAAATTCATTGTCAACAATAGGACACACGCATCAAAAACTGACGTCAATTTGCTTTTCACGATAACAAATTGTCAAATTGTCCGCTCTCGCTCGTTGGCGCATTGCATAAATTACAAATTCATGTGTCTGTCCGTTTATTGACAATGAAAATTAGCCAATGAGCGCGCAAGAATTTCTGCAGTTATCGTAAAAAAAGTATTTGTAGTAAAAGTTGTATCTGTTAACACGTGATAGCAGGAGCCATAATCGGGGACGGAGACCGTAAGTCTTGAGATCCGCGCGCACCTATGATATGGGAAAATTTTTCTATTTTTAGAACAAATTGCGCCATCCTGACGTCATATATCCGCGCGGATCCACGCACGTGTCGGGGGCTCTCGCGTGGATGTTGTCACGTTGCGCGATCAAATGGTGAGAGTTGCGAGATTCTTTTGCAGATTTTTCACAGCGATGGCAGGGAATAAGGCAGGGAATAAGAACCAGAGCTCTTATACGTAGTTTTATGCTCTGAGCTAATAGAAAAGGTGAGTTTTTCAGGGTCGAAAACATGACTTCGATTTCGCGCTGTGAATGAATGCTCGCGCTAGTTGTATGCGTAAGCTTTTGCGCTTGTTCTATAAAGAAAAGCTATGTAAGAAAACTCTTTGCTCTGGTATCGAGTTAATTTGTGAGTTTCCCAAACAATACTTAATTATATCCAAACCCCGTTTTGATAGTTTCTTATTGTTTCTGTTTGTTTGGCGAGTTTGCAAAAGTTTTTGAAAGGAAAGTCTGACGCATACAAGTAGCTTATTTGCATAGTGCAGCGCGTGCTCTTTCATGTCCGAGTCGGTGTTTTCAATTGTCAACAAATCTTGACAAAGATTTCTTTCGTTGTCTTTTGTGCCGAGATACTGCAACAGGTTTCACCAGCGCCAAAAGGCTACTAACATCATGTGTGTTTCTTTAACATAGTGATATTTAAGACTGCGAAAATAAAATAGACAAGGAGTTTTGATAACTCTACCAACAAAATCGAAATCTTTATTCGAGTACCGTGACTATTCGAGTTGATTAAAGAAAGCTGATTATTTCTGCTGTATTCACATATTTTCAGATAAGCTTTTAATATGTTCTCAAACATTTATCAACCTTAAACATATTTAAAAACTAGAGATACACGAGTTCGATGTACGTTTTCACACGAAAGTGGGGAAGTCCAATTTGTCATGTCAGTTTTACTCACTGTACAAAACATGCATCGGCGTGCGCTCTTATTCATCGACAACAGTTAATTTATTGGATTTTTACACAAACAAAACTGAGCAGCACCTACAGACATAAACTTTAATGTCACTTATTAGGCCTTGATGAAACATCAAGCGTTGCTTACAATTCAGGCGAAACTCAAACATGCAATTATTTTTTTTTACTGTTCGATCGAGATAGACTCTGGTGAAATCCTCGCAAGCGTGAGGCAAGAGGAGGGAAACTTTGAAGTCCTGAAACGCTGCTATATCCAAATATATCCAACTGTTTTTTTGCTGTGTTTTGGAAAAGCTGTTAATCTTCAACATATGTGAAACTTAGAGTGGAGTAATGTGGAGCTCTTGTGAAAGAAGCAGCGGAACACAACTTGGTCAGTGATATGATAAAGTGGCACATAACTTAAGTCGACACTGTCTTACTTCACTCAAACTGGAGCAGCTTACGACGAAAATACTGAAGCAAAATTCCAACAGACCTGAAAGTATTGAGTTGTGGGCCAAAAGCATCAAACGTTTCGGGAATTTCGGACGCCATTTCCCCGCGCCACATCCGCAAAAATCCTCGCAGCATGTACGCGCGTGTGCCGCACGGGATGGCGAAATTTGTTCTAAAAATAGAAAAACTGTCTCATGTCATGAGGACAACCCCAATACTACAAATGCCGCGCGCTTACGGTCTCCGTCTCCGATTATGGCTCCTGGTGATAGACTGAATAGTAAAAAATCCCCGAAACAACGCTTCAACTGGTAACGAAGTGTCAAATTGTTTCAATTTCCCGGGTTATCAAACAAAGTTATGGACCTGAGCAAAGAACTGAATCGTTTATAAAACAGACATTAGTATCCAAGCATAAGAAACTTTCTGACTGCGGCAGTTTAGTTGTTTGCACACGAAGAATCTGGCAAGCTTCCTTGTAAGTTCAGCGTAACGTCATCTCCAATCAGGACAAATGGTGCCCAGTCACTCACCGTGTACTTCTTGGTTTCTCTCATCCACTTCATGGACTGGTGAAGAGCTTTACTTGCACTCAGTTTATCACGCACCAGATGCCCGTAGAAACGAATCATGAACTCTTTGGTAGATCTGTCATTCAGAAGCCACAGCGACACCAAAACTGAGCGTGCTCCAGATGCAATGAAGGCACGAGCAATACCCACAACTCCCTCGGCTTTCATGATCTTTCCGCGACCACTGTGACAACAGCTGAGCACAACCAATTTGGCCCGGATACCAACCTTCGAGATGTCTTCCATGGTCAGCATAAAGTCCTTCTTGCTAGGAGCCCGTTCAGCGGAACAACTCGGGGAAAGAGCGATCTCTCCTCTCTCTGCATCACCGTGGGCCGCAAAGTGGATTAAACTCACATCCTGCATCTTTCTAAGAACCTCCCGTTTTGTAGCCTGGTTTCCTACAATAGCAGCAAGGCCCAACAATGCTGCAATTTCTTGTGCCTCCTTTCTGGCTTCAGGCAATGGTTGCAGTCTTGTAATTGGGTGAGCGGCAGGGTCACCAACAATAAGTGCCCCTGACGCGCTGTGATACTCGGCAGGACTAGTCTGGATCAGCTCAAGTGTTGTCAGTGAAGGTATTAGGCGAATGCGGAAGGTCTCTGACAGAAATTTTGCATTTGAATCTTGCAGTGCGGAGAAGGGCACCATGAACACCACACCGTCCGGGACAATGATGATGTCTTGGCGTTGAACGAGATCATCAACAGGGCCGAACAGTCTCTTGTACAACAGTTGAAGGCTTGACTCCTTCTCAATCTCGTCTTCTTCATCCTCCACGAGACGCTGCTGGGTTTCCTCTTTCCTTTCATCAGCTGATGACCACATGCGATAATATGCAGACAATGAGCGATCTTCACATTCAGTGCTTGCCGGCAGATTCAAAAGACCCGCGATGTCTTCCTCCCCTGATTTTAGTTTAGATAGTCTTAATCGGATTTGCCCTTCTTCCATAATCCAAAAAAACATGTGATCAAACACAACAGTTATGAAGATAATTGTACTTTGATTTTGAATGGAAAGTTGTCTTAAACCATTCACGTAAATCTCGTTTGAAAGTTGTCTTTGGTGGACGCCATACTTCTCTGACATCAAGTCGACAAGAGCCCTAGCTCGTCCTCTTTCTGCGGTGCATAATGCCTCAGGAACTTTTCCTTGAAGGACCAGAAGGGTACATAATACCCAGTAGTTTCGGGAAGTCAAGTTGTTCAGGGAAATGCTGTGTTCATCCTGAAGTTTTTCAACGTCCCTTTCGATAGAAGAAATGCTTTCAAAAAGATACTCACATGCCTTTTTCAATTCTCCGTTGTCGGCACTATAAATACCTAATGACAAAAGTACCACGTGTTCTCTTCCTGCGTCTTCGACCTCTCTCAATATGTTGAGACCTTTCTGTTGAATCTCTATCGCTGTTCTGAATTTTCCGAGGGCGTCGTAAACAGAAGCGCAACAAATCAAAGCTGTTGCTTCGCCACGCTTGTCGCCCATGTTTTTCATTATTTTAATTGCACTGTCATAGTTCTCAAGTGATTTCTGGTATTGACCATTGTTGCTATAGAACAAAGCAAGGTTGATGTAATTCGTTGACATTTGCCTTTTGTCCCCAGTTTCATTCGAAATTTCGAGCGCTTTCCTCGCGTATATCTCTGCTTCGCAGGATTGTGAGTCTAGAGCATAGTACACAGCACCAAGCCCAGTCATAGCGGCTGATTTTAATTTCTTGTCTCCGGTGTCCTGACCTACTTCCAAAGCCCTTTTGAAACAATCGATGGACTTTTTATATTGGCCAATTTCATTGTATATCCGGCCAAGCTCACTGAGGGATCTTCCCTCTGCCGATTTGTCACCAGTTTCCTTCAGAATGTTGACTGCTATTTCCTGGTGGTGGAAGGCTTTTTTGTACTGACCAAGTGACAGATAACAAGTCCCAAGACCGTGGTGCGCGATTCCTTCTGGCCCTTTGTGTTCAAATTTTGTCGCTATTTCAAGCGTTTTTTGAAAATGCTCGATTGCATCCCTGTATCGGTCGAGAGCATGATAACCAGTACCGATGTTGTTGTAGCAGGCAGCTACATCGACCAGATCTCCATGCACTCTCATTATTTTAAGTGACTTGAAATGACAATCGAGAGCTTTTTGAAATCCCCCAATCTCTTGGTAAGTACTTCCAAGCTGTTGATACGACATTGCCGTTCCTCTATAATCTCCAACCTCTTTTAGTATTTTCAGGGACTCTTCTAGGTAAGGGATTGCTTTATGGTATTGAAGGAGCTGTCTGTACACGGACCCAAGGTCGCGTAGTACTTTACCTTCTCCTCTTCTGTCTCCGATTTCCCGACATATTCTCAGAGCTTCACTTTCGAACTCGATGACTTTATCCTGTTTACCAAGAGCGGAGTACGCTTGAGCCATGATAACACAAGCGACTCCTTCTTTCTGTTTGTCTCCATTTTCTTTAGCAGCTCTATGTAATTTGCTTTGCCAAAAAATTACTTGAAAGGGTTGAGCAGTGCATCTGAACGCCCAACTGATACCTTGATATACTGTTTCTTCTGCCTTCTTCGCTTTAATTTCTTTGCTGTTTTTCAGAACTTGCTGGACGCTTGCGAAAGCTTCCTGAAACTCATTTGTGATCAGATATACTCTCGCCAGTTGATGGTGCAATATTGTTGCAAGGCTAAAATTCCAACATTCTTCTTCACTTTTGTTCAATAGAATTTGACACTCTTTGTAGAAGTCAATGGCTTTATGATAACGATGCGTACTGAATAGAAAGTCCGCTACTACGAGACCAATATCCAGTTTCGTAACCTTTTTTTCACCCATTGCGAAAAACAACTGAAAGCATGAAGTGTCAGCTTTAAGTACCTACGTACTGTTAACTACTGCTTTTCCAAAAAAATCATGAGGATTGGAGTCTTACTTGGTTCACAGTTTAAGACAATCGCAATCGAATACTGTTGAAGATTGGAAAATTGCCTGTGAATTAGAAAAAGGTGAACAGTAAATATCTACGAGATCAATTATGGCGTCTACTGCGCATCCGTAGTAAGACAAAAGAGGGTAAAGAAGCTATCAATTTCGACCAATCACAAGTGAAATCGCATCGAGAGAACACTTTCGCTTTGCCCAAGTGCGCTGATGTGCGTGGCTCTGCGCGATTTTGTGAAAACGCGTAGCAAAGTTAACAGTTACGGCAGAGAGCGCGAGAAAATAATTTTAGATTAAAGTGACCGTGAAAGCAATGCGGTTATGTTTCGCGTACTATGCTTTGGAAAGGAAGTTATAGCGTAGGGTTCTACTCTGATCATCGGTGGCAAGAAATTTGGTTTATAGCATTTACTAGTGTACTAATGGAAACCGGCTTTCTGTCAAGAAAGTAGAAGTTGTCGAGCAATGTCGACACAGATCAAATAGCTGAAGGTTTAGTTGGGCTTGAAAATGTTAAACTGAAAATCAAAACCCAGTCAAACCCCCGGTGGGGGGTACTCCCAGAAAAATTGGGTGGCGGTGTGTAGACTGTTCACAGTCCCCTATTTTCCCGTGAGATCGTAGATGTCGATCATTGAGTTCGATGGGCCGCCATCTTGGTCTCTTGATGCGAGCGAAACTGGGGAGAGAACAAAATGCCCATGGGTAGTGGCGGTGGGGTTAATAGCGTGGGGGTGACGGGGCAGAAAAAATAGGGGACTGTGAACAGCCTAGGCGGTGTGCGGCCCGCTTCCTAAAACCCTTACCCTCTTTATGACCGAAATCTGCGATATTCCCTACCCTATTTGTGACCTATCCAAAATTCGAGACCCTATTTATGACCTGACTCTTAAATCAAAACCCTGTTTCAAACCTGCGTTATAATTAGTTCCCTGGTTCAGACCAATGTTAAATTACCGTAAACATAATTTGTGAAGGGCTTTTGTTGATTTTCTTTTCGATAATGATGAAAAAGTGGCTTCTTCTTAAACCCATTTTAATGCTAGAGAGCAAAAACCATACCCTATTT
>Ga0126339_10002784_pt1 | contig 12588 bp, 7 predicted proteins | sample OrbTmetagenome_2_FD_92532 | JGI IMG/M metagenome (GOLD analysis project Ga0126339, IMG submission 92532) | Coral microbial communities from Petempiche,Puerto Morelos, Mexico - Orbicella T R C metagenome | ecosystem: Host-associated > Invertebrates > Cnidaria > Coral | place: Petempiche,Puerto... | reverse complement strand
TTGTTTAACACCTGGGTGGGGTAAAGGGGGTTTAAAAAAAAAGGGGGGTTTTCATTGATGTTGGGGTCCCCCCCCCCCCCCCCCCCCCCCTGTTACTCCTGCTGAAATTAACATCTTATCACTGCTTCTATACAATTCTGATAAAGCCAAGCGGCATGAAAATCAAAGAGTTACAGTCTTAATGTTTGGAATGTTTAATCAAGTCAGCTCTGAACAAGCATTATAGTGAATCAGTAGAAGAATTGATATTCCAACCTCGGCCTGCTTCACAATCCTCCGTTGGAAAAATAGATGGCGGCTGTAAATTTTACCACAATGCCTTACACAGCTCATAAAATACAAGGGAAGCCATATTTTTGCAATATTTGTCCCTGTCCTAACGACATAGTGTATGCTAGGTTTTAAGATGTTAGAACTTTTCTGCACGTTTTTATGAGCGTTCGTTAACCCAGAGTGTGGTAAAGTGATTCGAACACATCTAATATGTATAGAAGATTACTGTGCGACGAGTGCAATTCACCTGAGTTGTATTATTTTTATTGTACCCCATGTTCTTGACCATATTTTTTCTAGTACAGCTAGTCAAAGTACCACTTTGTGTGGTATATTTAAACAGTTTATATTGTGTATTTCCTGCTCCAAAATCCCGGATATAGATCCTTCTAAATCAGTGCTAATGTTATCACTGGCCAGCTCATCTTCTTTACTTCGAGTTCTACACCCTCTTTAGATAAATCCCATAGCACTAGTCTGAAATAGAGAAGAGGTAGAAAAAAATTACGTTAGAAGAAAAATACATAACGACTAGGGTTATAATAACACGGTAAAGCATTACTCGTTATATTTGTTGCCTTCAGACCCGGAGGAGGAAGGGGGAGGGGGGTTCTTATGTAATTTTCGGATAGGTGTGTGCCGCGAAGGGTGTTAAAACCTGACCCCATTTAAGGATGAAGCAGATAAAATTTGATACCCTGTTAAGGCCCAAACACAACAAATATAGCACTCTATTAAAGTAAGGGTGTCTTTCCTTAAAAAAGATCCAAGATTGGATTCTTAAATCCGTTAACCAGAGTGAATTCTTAGGTTCCTTTGATGCACCACGATTCGAGTGATCTTGGATTGATCTGTTTAGTAAAGAAACGCAAAATCCGTTGTCCGATTTAAGAATCCAATCTTGGATTTTCTTAAAGAAACGCACCCTAAGAATAGCGGGAACAGGTCAGCTATATTTCGTATCTGTAGCAATGGAAGTTAATCGAAGGTTCAGTTTTAATAGATCATCTTGTTTTGTTTAGCTGGGCATTTACGCACTGCATTTTTACCTGATAAAATTTAGGTACCCTATCTAAGGATCACACTGGGAACACAATGTCAACAGGGAAAAATGATACCCTATTTAAGGATCAAGACCTCAAAAAAAAGAAAAAAACGCTACCCTATCTCGCGGCATATACCAATATGGCCCATATATGGGAGGACTTTCCCCGCGGGTCTTCAGACAACTCGTACCCTTCGAAACACAGAATCTTGTCTCCAATGCAAGGGTAGGCAAGTTAACTTCTTTACCACATTTCGGACCTTAAGCTTTCTACACAATTTCGTCAGTTAAAGACTGCTTTGGTCTGTCTTTCGGGGCGAAAACGACAACCCATATGTTATTGTTTCTTACTTACCACAAACTTTGTCTTTAATTTCACTCAGTTCGTTCGCTAGCTGATCAAAGCTTTCGATGGCTATGACACTTCCATTTTCACCAGCTATGTCTTTCAAGGTTTCCCTTTTGATCTGGTTTCCAATACCCACCGCAACGGTATATAAACCAGCAACCTGCCAATCAAAACAACACGGAACGGCCCTGATTTAATTGAGATCCTGCATGATGAGTCGATCTTACAAACTAACAGTGAGGGAAGGGGTCTAAGTTTTATCGTCCGATCATGAGAGAGTGCAGGAGGGTTTAGTGAACGGACTCGTTTTCCATCTGCTTTGCTCCAATGTTGTGAACCTTTGCAAGAACGCGTAAGCTGAGTATCAGACTTTTCTTTTTCTTTTTCTAAAGGCAGAAAAGGCCTGATACTCAGGTTAAAGAAGACGAGACAAGCGTTTCTCTTAACTAGCCCAAGGCATTTTGACTTTTCAAATGTGTTTGCGAGACCTAGACTTCAAAGTGTTTTAAAAGCGAGTGCGAGACGTGCTCTAAGACGTTCAAACATCTCTTATAACAATAAACAAATTGGACTTCGAGACTTTCCTAACCTCGAAAAAAAAAGTCGACACCCAGAGAAATTCAAGACCGCTAAGAAACGAGACTGCGGGACCTGTGAAATTCGTAGAAAATTTTGCAAGACCCATGGTTTTTGCAGAACCATTCACCACCCCTTTAGTATGTTGAGAATCGTGTACCACTGTGTTTTTCTCGTTTTTAAAGAAAGAATTATAGGTTGGCCATGGAAACTTAACTTTTTTACCTATAAATAGTATCTAAAATGCCCTGTATAGTGAAAATTAGAAAATTAAATTGATTTTGAATTTGAATTTGAATTTGAGTCAGTTCGAGCCCAAGAACGTATATTCAGGCAATCAATACCTTACTATCTTTGTAAAACTCGGCAGCAAACGTAGCGAAATCCCGTGGTTGATTTGTTGGTCTTCCATCCGTCAGGAAAATCATGATGTTCGGTTTTTCCGGTCTGTCCCCGCCGCTCGGTGAAAACAAGTTGTCTCGAGCTTCTTTCATAGCCAGGTCAGTCCGCGTTTGAAGGGCCAGTGTTAACGGGATCTCTGAGATTTTTTTCTTGAGTGTTTCTTTGCGGTAAAGGGTTTCATCTGAGAACGTGAACTCAGTATAGGCTCTGCGATTGAATGTTACCAGACCAAAATGATCTTTGTCGGGGCCCGGCTCAAACCTATCCACGAGTTCAGCAAGGGAAGCGATTATTTTCTTTAGGTTACGGATATTTACGCTTCTGGATTTGTCGAGCACGATCCCAATGTCAAGACCAGCTGAGCAAGGTGGAGCTATCAAGATAAAATTGGTAGGATTTAGCGTTACATTTGAGTAAGTAATCTTAGATGGTTTTCATTTATTGACAGTCAATAAAGTCATCTGTGGTCAGTCAGTCAGATTGTCCATAGGTCGATCGGTCGATATCTCTGTCTGTCAGTCCTTCCTTCGGCCTTCCTTCCTTCCATCAGTCCTTTAGTCAGTCATCAGTCAGTCAGTCAGTCAGTCATTCAGTCAGTCGACTGGTCTGTACATCCTTCCGTACGTCAGCCAGTTAGTCTGTCATTCGGTCATTCAGTCAGTCAATGAATCTAACAACCAAAGATTGAGTTTTATTTGCAAACTTTACCTATCCTATTCCACAACCAGGGCATGGTCGATTGCGCAAGCTGGGGGTCGCATCTATCTCAAAACAGGCTTTTAAAGGAGTTCACTCCGAAAAGCTTAATTACTTGTTGTTGTTTTCTCCTATAGCAAGTAAACATTCAGCTTTTCCACTCACCGACGTTTAAGCCTCTGAAGTACCCACTATCCTGAGGAAATTCGTCTCGAAAGAAGCGACTTCGGAGGCAGCTATTTTGAAACTCTCTAGGCAGCCAGGCCGTGTATATGTGACGTCATTCAGTCCGACTCGAAATTGGCGGAATGGAGAAAAACCTGCAACTGACTTGGCATCCTTGACAAGGTCAGCAAAATCTATTTTTTCCAAGCGATTATCCACTTCACTATCCTCAATGCTTTCATGTTCGGAGTTTGGAGCATGTTTGGCTCAAAATAATATGGCTCAAGAGCAGCCATAACCCAGAGTGGTAGTTAAAAGGCTTGTCGGAAGCCATTTGGATGAAATCTCTCGGACGGAATGACGTCACGAAAATGCGGCCTAGCTGCTGAATACTGTTCAAAATGGGGGCAACGATGTTCGAATTTTGGGCCTCTATGGAGACGAATTTCACAAGAAAACCTGCACTTTAGAAGCTGAAACTTCGGTGATTGGCTAAACCTAATGCAAGGTTTTTATTGGCGTTGACAAAAAAATATACGTTTTTTTTCTTCTTAATCAAGTCCAGTGGTGGTGTTAAATGCAAACGTTTTAAGCAAAAGGAACATTGTTTCGTTAATAACACTGAAACTTACGACATGGGTGAGTATTACACTCTTGGGTTGCATTAGTCGGTCCCAGCTCTTCACAGTCCTTGCCACCGTATTGTGGAGGAGGGTTGGTGCATTGCCTCGTCCTAGTTTGTAATCCGCCATCACAGGTTACATTGCATTCGGACCATGCAGACCACTCCGTGTAATTACCATCGATTGCTAGAAATAAATGAAAAAAAAAATAAGTAAACAAATAAGAGAAGAAACATGGAAAGAAATGAATGAAGGAAAATAGAGGGTGGAATCCCCTGGGCCCAGTTATTTTTCGAAAATAACCAACCACCTTAGAAATGAGAAGAAATCCGGGACGTACCAAGTCTCACAGGCCTTTTTGAGACCATTACTGGTCTCACAACACACAACGGCATGACTTCTCATCTTTTGTTTTGTCCCCACGATCCCACAAGCGACTGCGAGATGACACGCCCTAAATTTTGTCCTCGTTTCCAAAGTGGCGAATGTACGTATGTGGCAGCGTGAATGTTCACTATATATATAAAAGAAACAAAATTTCTGACGCAGAAAAGTTAACTGATTCTTCTGCGGCCAGCATTAACGAGCGTTGCTTGGCCCCCGTTGCTTGGTCTCTTGACACCGTTTCTAGTCCAGCGGTGAGCTAATGATATGTGTGTGCTAATATGTAAAACATAATAACAAATTTGACGTCTCCCACCACACGAACGTAAGAGGTTAACTCACGACAGGGGTCTGGGTTACATTCCAGAGACTCTGAAGCAGGGCCCAGGTCGTCGCAATTCTTTCCGCCGTGTTTTGGATGTGGATTGGTGCAGGTTCTTGAACGTTTCCGTTTTCCTCCTCCACATGTGACACTGCAGTCAGACCACTTCGACCATTCAGTGTAGTTACCATCGATGGCTAAGAAAGATCAATGATAGCTTAACATCACATAAGGAACTTAATCTTGAAAATCGGTATAACTAGCAATCACTGGATTTGTACCATGCCATAGAAAATACAGCCAATCAAAGTACAGGAAAGCTGTTCTATACTCGAAGGTGCTGCATGGCCACTATTTTCTATCGCATGGTATGAAATAATTACGCAATACTTTCTCGTGGTACACCTTGGAACATTTAGTTGTCCCCAATATTTTCTTGGTATACACACTTGTGTAAAGAGAAAACTTAAGGAAAATAAGAGTATTCTAAAATCTGTCAGTTTTGCTAAAGCTTCCTGCAGCATTTCCAACAAATCTTTGACTTAAAATATTTCTAATATTTACTATATATTGTTATTAATATTTCTTTATTTCAATTATCATTTTTTATTTACCCATTTTCAATTTATCATCTAGGTCTTTATTAATTAATCATTTTAGATAGTGCAGGTCCACATCAGGACTTAACGTCTTGCAAATTCTTAATTCAACCTGCTTTATCAAATAAACCATGTATGTATGTATGTACTCGTGTGTATACTGAGAAAATACAATAAGCGGATAAGCTGTCATTTAGCTAAACTTGCCAGTCAACGCAACCCAACAGCTTCTTTTAATTAGAAACTAACACCTGTGTTTACCCATGAAGTTTGCCTGATCTTGACAACTGACCGAGTCGCAGATATTCGTTAAATACCCAGCTGCTTAAATGTTATGTGGACTAAAGATGTGCACTCACGGCAGGGGCTTTTGTTACATTCGAGTGTTTGATTGGCTGGTCCCAGATCCTCGCAGCTCTTTCCACGATATTGTGGAGCTGGGTTGATGCATTTTCGTGATCTGGACTGGACCCCTCCTCCACACGTTACATCACAGTCGGACCACTTAGACCATTCTGTATAGTTGCCATCAATTGCTGCAAAATTATTATTATAATTATAAAATTAGTCACCAAATTTGTGTTGTTTTATCTCTGTGTGGATTTAACGAAAAGTTCTCTTTACAGAGAAAAACCTTAACCTTGGAGACAAGTTGTCAAAGGAAACAAACAAACAATAATAATAATACTTCAAGCCTAATACTGGACTAAGGCCCAATTTTTCCCGCTAGTATTTCGACCTATTTTGTTGGTATGTTTCTTCCAAAAAGAGCTCGAGTTTCTTGTTCAAGGTAGTAAATTGGCTGCCGCTAAAGCCCTCAGGGAACAACGACAACAACGCAAACAAGGTTTCCACTCATTGCCAATCAATTCTAGCTGTTTCTAAGAATGTTCTCATCCTAACAGTTTCAAGACTTATTTTAGTTACTCGTTTTTTGGCTTATGACGATCTTTCTCCCCTTTACAAGTCTTGTTGGCAGTTCAAGTATCATTCATGTGTCAAAAGTTAAATACTCACGGCAGGGGTCTGGGTTACATTCTAGAGACTCTGAATCAGGACCCAGATCGTCGCAATTCTTTCCTCCGTGTTTTGGAGGTGGATTGGTGCAGTTTCTTGAACGTTTCTGCTTTCCTCCCCCACATGTGACACTGCAGTCAGACCACTTCGACCATTCAGTGTAGTTACCATCGATCGCTAAGAAAGATCAATGATAGCTTAACATCACATAAGGAACATAATCTTGAGAAGCGGTAACTGGCAATCACTGGACATGTACCATACCATAAAAAACACAGCCAATCAGAATACAAGAAAGCCGTTGTATACCCGAAGGTGTTACAACCTCGTGTACTGCATTCATTGCGTTGGCCACTGTTTTTTCTATATCGATTCTATAGCATTGTATGTGGACTAAAGATGTGTACTCACGGCAGGGGCTTGTGTTACATTTGAGTGTTTGATTGGCTGGTCCCAGATCCTCGCAGCTCTTTCCACCGTGTTGTGGAGCTGGGTTGGTGCATTTTCTTGATCGGGACTGGACCCCTCCTCCACACGTTACATCACAGTCGGACCACGTAGTCCATTCTGTATAATTACCATCAGTTGCTGCAACATTATTATTACAAAAATTACTCACGAAAACTGTGTTGTGTTATCCTTGTTACGATTTAACTAAAGTTTCCTTTTTCAGAGTGAAACTTTAGCCACTGAGGTCAGTGCTGATACAACAACCTATCCTCTTGTATCTAATTTGACCAATTTTGCATATGTTTCTCGAGATATGAGAACATAGATTTGGCACTATTGCAAAACAGAACAATTTTGGAAACAAAGAAAATTGGTCGGATAAAAATGAAAATGTGTGTTTGCTTTGTAGTTGTTGTTTACAAGTCTTGTTGACAGTTGAAGTATCATTAATTTTTTAAAAGTGAAACTAAACATAAGGCACGTACGGCAGGGGTCTGGGTTACATTCCTGAGTCGCGTTAGCCGTTCCCAGCTCGTCGCAATTCTTTCCGCCGTGTTTTGGATGTGGATTGGTGCAAGTTCTTGAACGTTTCTGCTTTCCTCCTCCACATGTGACACTGCAGTCAGACCACTCCGACCATTCAGTGTAGTTACCATCGATCGCTGTGAAATGAAAGTCGAAATAGGAAATTAATTCTCTGTACTTTTGCTCCTTGTTCGTCTGTATGAGGAGATTTATTTATAGTGTCAAGTGCCAGGAACTATAAACTGCTTGTTCATGATGGTACTAGCTGTCAATCATCAACTGAAGGTAATCCATCGACATCGGCTTCATGTATAAAACTTCTCCTACAGCCTCATTGGCTTGCTGTTAACATCACGTGCGCATGCGCGCGTGCTATTCCTACGTTTTTACACCTTAGACAGAATAGCGTACAACAGACGTCATTTAGGTTATATATTGATATAAGTGACATAAAGCCCTAGAAGTACCCGTTAGAGCGGAAGTAAAAACTCACGGCATTTTCCCTTGCTGCATGAGAGAGTTTCATTAGCGCGCCCCAGTCTCTCACAGGTTTTTCCTCCATATTGTGGAGGAGGGCTGGTGCATTGTCTTGCCCTTGTTTTCAATCCTCCACCACAAGTTAAACTGCAGTCCGACCATTCGGACCACTCCGTGTAATTGCCATCGATTGCTACCCGGAAAAAAAAAGAAAACAAAGAAACAAAAAGTTGTTAATTTTCTGCCATTGCTGAACAACATTGATAGTTTCCAAACGCTTTAGGGACAACAATGAACAAGAGGTCCGTATGCCGGCGCGATTCCCAATTCCATAATGAAGCATTCTGTAAACTTCTCTAAAATTTATCAACCGATAAACAATATTTGGACCTTTAAGTAACAATGGCCTTAGTGGGCAAAGCATGCTTTGAATTGAAATTCAGTGAAGTCAATTATTCTAATGGTTGCATAAGGATAATATATCGCCACCAGCCAAGTCCCATGGTTATGTCCAGCATTTTCAAACATTTCAAGTTAATTACTTTTGTGATTTTGGTAAGCGTCCAAATTATAGCACGCCCATGTAATTACAGAAAATCACAGTTACTCACGGCAAGGATCTGGGTTGCATTCTTGTGTCTGATTAGTCGGTCCCAGTTCGTCGCAGTTTTTCCCACCGTACTGTGGAGGGGGGTTGGTACATTTTCTTGATCGCGACTGGGAACCCCCTCCACAGGTTATACTGCAATCAGTCCACTCACTCCATTCGGTGTAGTTACCGTCGATTGCTAAGGAAATCCCAAAAGTGGGTATATGTGGTAAAGAACTTTCAGTAATTTTAAATTAGACAGTGTTTGATAGAGACAAAAATTTAAGAATGGCTAATCTACCGTTGATAATTTTCTGAGAGTAAATGGTTACATTTGAACTGAAAGACTAAAAACTTACGGCAAGAATCTGAGTTGCATTCTTGTTTCTGATCAGCTGGTCCCAGTTTTTCGCAGTTCTTCCCATCGTACTGTGGAGGGGGGTTGGTGCAATTTCGTAATCGTATTTGCAAGCCTCCACCACAAAATGCACTGCAATCAGACCACTCAGTCCATTCTGTATAGTTACCATCGATCGCTAAGGAAATACAAACGCACGTAAAGCAACTTTGTAATTACATTTCTCTACGAGAGTTGAAAATGTGGACGAATATATTCTTTTGCTCAGTTTTATTTTGACCAGTAACGGTTTAAAGGCGAGAAAAATTCGCAAGTTACCTTATGAAATGGGGACTTCAACAAGTAAGGATAACAATCAATTTTCGCATCTGATCGAATTTGGTTAGAAAATTCCAGCTTATAGACTTGAATTAATGTGATTTGGAATTTAAATCACTGGTAGAACGTTCTCAAAATATAAAAACACCATTACCACTAGTGTATGTTAAGGTTTGTGCAATACAACAAAGATATAAAAGTCGTATTTTAAAGAAAGTAATTCAATTACATAAGAGCACAGCTGTAGTATTCCAAATTTTAAATATCATGAATAAGTTGTCTTACGGCATGGGGTCGGATTGCATTCTTGACTCTCGTTAGCAGGTCCTAATGACAGCTCCTCGCAGTTTCTTCCGTCTTCTCTAGGAGGGGGATTGGTGCAGGTTCTTGCACGCTTTTGGACTCCACCTCCACATATTACACTGCAGTCAGACCATTCAGACCACTTAGTGTAGTTACCGTCATCTTAAAAATTTAGACAAAGTAAGAAAGGTTAAGTGTTGCTCACCAAGCAAGCACGAGTACTCTGGAATCCTTCATGAAGAGGATAGGAGTATTGCCCTTCAACCTGTGTGGGATGATAGTCTATTGTAGGCTTGCCCTCAAGATCTGCAAAATTGTCCATGACAGTTCTCTGTCTTGTCTAAGGACACAATGCAATGGCCACATGCAGTGATGGTTTATACTCGCCATGGGGTACTCCGCGCCTCTGACTCCTTTCACGTAATTTAAAACCTCTTATAGAACCGGATCCAAAGATCCCTAGAATCTCACATAAGATCTCCTTTAGCAATAATATATGGCAGTAGCAAAGTATCAGAGTCAGCTGCATCTCAAATGCATTTTCTAGAGAAATACGTCAGTGTCACTATATAGCAGTTTGTTCCTGGTGGTTTCGTGATAAATTAATCCAAGAAGAGAGATGAGGTAATGTATCTTACACTAACACGACCTGGTTGGATTGGAGAAAATCCCATGAAATCAAATACTCACGGCATGACTCTGTGTTGCATTTCTGTGATTCAGAAGCTGGACCCAGACAGTCTTGGCCTCCACTTTGTGGTGATGGATTAGTACAAGTTCTGTTACGGTACCGTACCCCTCCCCCACAAGTTACACTACACGGCGTAAAAGTGCACCATTCGCTCCATCCACCATCAACCTCTGGAGTAAGAAAATAAATTGAAAGTTTAGCGTCAAGATCTCGAGTGACAAAAATAATTATAATGTAGTATTTCAAGTGGAAGAGCTCTAGTTCAGTGTGTTTTTGAACCAGATTTTATTCTAATGATTGGCTAAACTACAATATCTTCACACCTTTCTCGACCCAAGTCTAGCGCTTAGTTCTAATGTGGACCAAAAACACTTCTTTGATCATGAGCGACCATCTCTTGTGAGTAAGCGTATGAGAAAGCCGTATATGTATCTCTGATGAGCCAACATTGTCACCATGACAGTGACGTAGACAGACAATTGAGCTTTTTACGATAACTGCAGAAATGCTTGCGCGCTCATTGGCTAATTTTCATTGTCAATAAGCGGACAGACACATGCATTTATAACTTGATTTATGCGACGCGTCAACGAGCGAGAGCGGACAATTAGACGATTTGTTATCGTAAAAAACAAATTGAAGTCAATTTTTAATGCCTCTGTCCTGTTATTGGCAATGAATTTAGTCATAACATTGTCAAAGTAGTCAGCTACTTTGACAATGTTATGACGAAATTCATGATCAATAACAGGAGAGACACATGAAAAACTGACGTCAATTTGTTAAACTGATCTACTGGAATCCCATCCAAATTGGAACCCGGCTTAGGAACTAACTTAAGCTTGGTCAGTAATAGATAGTGATAGTCTACAAGCAGTTTTACCGGGTGGTTACATTTTAGAAGCGAACGTAATCTGACCCCGGAGTCAGCCCTTAGTCAAAACACATCATTTACACTAACCACAACGGCATGTGCCGCACTCCTTTGTCTCCTCGCTTGGTCCAAGATGTTCACAGTTTATCCCTCCACAACACGGCAGGGGATTAGTACAAGTTCGTGTACGGCTCTGCAGTCCTCCTCCACAGGTTGCAGTGCACGCCGTAAAATTTGACCATTGAGAGTAACCACCATTGACGGCTAAAAGGTGAAAATAGAAAGAATCTAAGATAGAGTAGGGGCAAACCATTTAAGGAAATACTTAAGTAAACACAGTTATAATCAGGTTTAGCTTACAGATTGAAAATGGTTGGAAAACGATGCCAGAAAATATGGAAGCATGCGCAATGCAATTTAAAGCTTTCGTCGTTAAGAAAGGGACTGCTCTAGAACTTACGTTTTTGTTACAGGCTAAATTTTAAAGAAAAGTCAAGGAATCTGCAATAAACCACTTGCATGAATATGAACAAAATTATGCACAAATAAAAAAATCTATAGTGACTTAAATCATCACGGAAACTGCTGAGAAAAAAAAAATCCAACATACGGCAGGGAAATGAGTTGCATGCTTCGGATTCCATGGCTGGTCCCAGATCACTGCAATCTTTCCGTCCGTTCGTAGGTTCAGGACTGTTACAAGATCGCTTGCGAATCTTCACACCACGTCCACAAGAGGCGTTGCATTCTGAAAACTTACTCCAATCAGAATAACCGCCATCAACAGCACTCGCTGAAAACAAGGAAAAACATTTTAGGTTCCAGCTTGGGAGCGAGGAGGGGGTGACTACCCGCCCAGGTCTCCAAGGAAAAGAAATAATTTTAAAAGCTGACGAAAAACACCCAGGCTAACGAGGGTTATTGACATCAACATTTACCTTCCGGATATCCATGAACTGTGAAAAAAAAAAAAAAAGAAATTAAAAGTTAAATTGAAATTGTGTAAATACCGTGTGCAAATTCTTCCATCTCTGAAATTTGGCATATTTTCTTTTCAATTTGTGAAGTGAATTAAATTGTGATGTACACTGCAAGAAAATAAAGAGGCATAAAAGTTACAAAGAAACTCTGAAAGGTCCCAACAAAGCCTGAAAGGAATTTTGGCTTCTCAGGGATTTGACGCAAACCATGGTCTTTCCGATTTCAATTGTTCGCTAAAAATTCACATGGACAACATTTTTATTACCTGCCTGCATGACTAGTACTTCTTATAATGGCTTATATTTTTATAATATACAATTTATTTATTACTTAAAAACGTCAAAAAAAAAAAAAAAAAAAAGCGAGTCGCTCTTTTTCTTTAACATAATTTAGGTATTGTTTCTTGGTTTTGCAATGAACGATTAGATAATGTCGTACCTGCAAGGACAAAAATTGTCAAACTGATGAAGCAGCACTGAACAACCATGATCGTTGAACACTGAAAGACAAAAACAAGAGACTTTATACTTTCTTGAAAATACTTTAAATTAAATGGTTATGTACGTACATA
>Ga0126339_10002782_pt1 | contig 12588 bp, 7 predicted proteins | sample OrbTmetagenome_2_FD_92532 | JGI IMG/M metagenome (GOLD analysis project Ga0126339, IMG submission 92532) | Coral microbial communities from Petempiche,Puerto Morelos, Mexico - Orbicella T R C metagenome | ecosystem: Host-associated > Invertebrates > Cnidaria > Coral | place: Petempiche,Puerto... | reverse complement strand
TTGGGGAGTTTACTCTAGTATAGGGTAGCAAAATTCAGCTGAACTAGCTCTGGTATAGGCTAGGGGTTCCAGGGTCCCAGCGACACATCCTCACCCAGAAATTCTCAAAATACCCCCCCCCCCCCCCCCCCCCCCCCTCAAACAAACCCCCCCCCCCCACCTTCAACTCATCAAGGCCCCCTCGCCAGTGTACAGACAAAAAAAACAAAAAAAGGAAAGAAAAAAGGGGCAGGGTTGGGAGAGGGGGGAAGAGGGGGGAAAGGGGTTTAAAGTTAACTGAAAAAAAAAAAACAAAATCCCTCTTCAGAACACCCCCCCCCCCCCCCCCCCCCCCTTTCCCCCAACTCTCACTCCTCTGTCAACCCTGTTTTGTATACCTGCCCAGATAGGATGGGATACTGCCAGGAGAGATCAGATAGAGGTAAATTTTGCAAAACTCGGTAATGTTTGCAATAAAAAAGGCTAACAGGTGAAATCACTAAGGAAGGAGTGACGGATGGGATCGGGAGCTAAGAGTGAGGGGAGAAGAAACAGGACGTTGAGATCTTCCTCTGCCCCCACCCGCCCTGCCCAGTAAAATGACAAAGTTGTAAATACCTGGCAAATACAGAGGAATATCATAAGCCATCTTATGCGTGTGAGCTAAATCTCCACTAATCACCACTACTACTCGCTGATGAAGGGTTGAAGCAAAATCGTGCAAAGTCTTGCCAATGACCTCAAAGCCTTCACGTTGTCTTCCAACAGACAAAACCATGTACTTCACTTTGTCCAAATCAACCTTTCTCTTAACAAACCACAAAGGCACAACCTCGCCCCATCTTAACGGTGCCTCCATCATAGAAAACGTTACGATTCCGTCTGCTTTGAGACCCTGCTTTTGAACAAAGTCCAGCAACTGGTCGGAGAGCTGTGCGTCTAAGGGAACAGAGACCTCAATGTCTTGCCAGGTGTCATTCCAAAGCGCATTTCCGCAAGCAGCGTTAGTAATGTAAACACCTAATGCACCAGAGGACAGGGAGATTCCGTGTGGAGTCACTAGAAGAACGACTTCAGGGCTCATCTCGGCTACAAAGTCAGCTGCACGCTCACAAGAGGAGTACAGGACAGAGCAGTCCTTGATGAGATCTGGAGGCATTGTGGAATTCCTTTCTCGGCAAGCAGAGCTGTCCGAGTTGGGATCACCATCAAATATCATTGCTCCATGAGGTAAGATTGTTGCTCCGACAAAACCCATGTTTAAAGTATATATTTCCGATTAGATCGCTGGTCTCCTCTCGGCTGATTTTTAGAATGTCACGCAACGCTCCCCCCAAAACACAAATGTTTTGTTACGTACGTCAAGTAAGGGAAAATGAAATGTCCAATTTGTTCAAACTCATTTCCAACCTCCACCGCGCGATTCTCGTTTCCCGTTTTAATTTTATAATCCCTCCTCGAAACTTGACTCGACTACGCCTTCACCATCCTAGGAAATCTTGAATGCAGAGCACAACACGACGCACAGAGAACTAACGCTCCTGCCGCTGTTACAGATCTTTCCTTGGTCTAACGGATACATACATACATACTTTATTGTTACCTCCCCAATGGGGCTACACTTACTAGTACACGACAGGGAATGGCGGAGCGTATTTTGAATTGGGAGGGGGCTTATAAGCGAGCGCCAGAGGCGGGCAAGGCACTTAACACTCAGTGTCTCTCTCCACTCAGTTGTATAAATGAGAACCAACAAATTGAATGATGGGGGACGGTCCCCTACAATGGACTACCATCCTATCCAGAGGGGCTAGGACCCAGGAGTCGCTAGTCGCCTCATGCTACGGACAACGGCCCGTAAGGTCCGATGAAATAGCCACTAGGACTGCCTTTGAGGCCTTATGCGTCCCATGGCGCAGTAAGAACAAGATGATGATGATGATTTCTGCAGTTGCAACCAGCCTATGAGACTCGTCTTGTTCTAACGTGTAGATTAATTGATTAGGGGACTTTAGATTTGGGTACGAGTACGAGATCGAGCACGAGACAGTACGACTTTTCAATTCTAGTTTTCAGGCTTCATATCATCAAATCACATACCCATCTTATCCCATGAGCTACACTCTCAGCCTAAAACCAGCATGAAGAGCGAGGGCTCTGGAAACGTCACTGGTTTGAAATTCAAAAATCGTACTGGTACTCAATCTCGTACTCGCAGTCCAATCTAAGGGCCTGTTCACATGGAAGTGAGAGACCCCGAGTAGGTGAGGTACCTCACCTACCCGTGGTAAAGAAATACTTGTCTTCACATGTAACCCCGGAGACGCGGTGTGAGGTCCAAAATGCAACAGAGAACTAACGTTTGTTTTCTTGGTTTGTTCCGATGAAGCTGCTTTTCGCTTCAACGTCGTTGTTGCAGGCAAAACTTCAGTTTGATTCCGCTGATTTGCCTGATTAGCACTGTCAATTTCAGCAGCGTTTTAGCGGTTTTGGAGGTGAAATCGTCGAAATAACTCGCCACGCTCGTTGCGGTTGGCAGCCATGTTGTCCTGCTGTGTGTTTTGGCGGGCTTTGGCGCAGTGATTTGATTACCCCGGTTAGGCGGGTTACCCCACTCCGCAGCTTTCACATGGAGAAATTAAACCCCACTAAAGCGGGTTACCCGTACCGGCTGACCGGGTAACCCGCCTTGGTGGGGTACATGAGAACGCGACCAAGAAAAAAAAGAGAGATTGTATGGATAGATTGGTCACCCCACCACGGTGGAGGACCTCACCTGCCCGAGGTCCCCCACTTCCACGTGAATAGGCCCTAAAGCTCCCTATGATGAGGCATTGACCATTGAAAGTCGCAGCGGTAACCATCACAGAACAACCACCCTATACTGTGGGCGTCGAAATCGAAATACTCTTGGTCGCTAGATGCTACAGAAAACGGAATGAAGTGGCGCCAAACAATGTTACACAGTAAAATACCGTATCACTTTAACCACAAGTAAACATAGGACTTTGAATTGATCAGAAAATCATTCGGAACATACTTTACTTTTCCTTCGAAATACTGTATATAAAGTGAGTCTACTAGAAGCGATAAACGCACAAGTAGACATTTTCCTTAACTTTACTTACATTTCGTTGGAAAAGTGAGGTTTTTTTCAATCGAATTTCATATCAATTCCAACACTTACGGTGCACTGATAGCGCACTTCCGCTAACCCAGCCTCCGTCACGCAATCTTCCTCCCTCGTGGGGGAGGAAGATTACGTGACGAGCCCAAAGGGCGCCGTCTCCGTAGGGGGCTACCACTAGCCGAGCTTCAACTAAAACTACACTGCTGTGGAAAACCGTTATTTTATTGCTATCGCAGCATAAATTAAATACTCCTATTTTATATAATTTGTTTTCACTAATCAAAGCCGTAAAAAACGAACAGTTTATAAGCGAGAAAGTAAAGAGAAGGCTTAGAAAGCTCGAGTATGGATAAAACGCGAAAAAGTCGTTAGTCGTTTGAAAAAAAGAACCCTGGTTGACCGTTATCTTGAGCGACCAGCACTATATAGATAGGAAGGGGAAAAATAAAATTAATGGCAACAATTTCACGATGTAAATTATCTTTCCACCGCTCTTCCCGTGTAACATTTTGAGGAAGTAGAAGGCAACATTACCATTGCCATCTAACCCAGTAAAAGTGACATGATAACGTTTGCCGAGTTCTGTAAGATTTTACGCCTCAAGCTTCAACTTAGCACTTAGGGTCTGCCCAAAGCAAGACCATTAGTCACACTCCGTGTTCAGTACATGACGTCACCGGGACGCCGAGGGTAGTGTAAGTAAAATAGAAATAAAAGCAAGCGTTTTGCAGGACAAAGAGGAAGAACTCCCAAGGAGATTGTTCGCTTTTTAACCTCCTTTCGTTCTGTATGTTCCTCTCGATCGTAGCAGTTCCATATAAGTTAGAGTTTAAGGATGAATACTGCAAGATATCGATGAGCCAGGGTTTGACTGGAGAAAACCAAGAAAGAATTTTAAGAGTGTATATTACAAATTCAACACCACAGCAAGCATCCCATGACAATATTTATACAAAAGTTCCCCGTTTTGTTACACAGCTGTGCTTCCACAACCTGCAAAACAAAAAGAAAAATTGTAGCGGGTAAATAACGCGAATATATACCGTAATATATTGCTGCTCATTTATACAAAGTGTCTTTTTCTTTCCAAACTTTTGACAGCCCGCAATTTGGTTTACTAACTTACAAGTTAACAACACTTTCAATTCATTCTAGACCGCTGTAAACAGTTTTCCTGTTCCCTTCCAAAGCTGGATCCACGAGCGAGAAATTAAAACCGTTGAACTCAGTATTTTTTGCCCGACGATCCAGATAGCAGTATGTTTATAGTCCGTTATGTCGAACGTCAAGCAACCGCCATTCGATCTTCACACAACGCAAGGTGTCACAATCGCTGCATAGCAAAAGACAGACGTACCAGTCTTGGAATGTCTAGTAACAGGCCCCCATATCCGTACAGTTCCATCGTCACTCGATGAAGCTATCATTGTAGGATCCTTGGGATTCCAACTGACACAGTTTACTGTTCTCGTGTGCCCACTCAGTACCGCAACTGGTTTTTCACGCTTTGAATGCCAAATGTACACCTTGTTATCTAAAAGACACAGTTCAAAAGTGTTGGACGCAATGTATATATGGGTTAATGACCAAACGTGAAGTTAAGATGGCTGGATATTGGCCTATGGACCGAGATGGTGTCGAAATCAATAAACTCGCCAAAAAAGAACGAGGCCAATATCCAGCCATCTTGACCTCACGTTTGGTCAATGAAGGATTTATTATATGGCTTTTGGGTAAATTTTTTTGGGGGGACACGGCAGGTAGTCCCGAGCGGGCAAGATAACGCCATCTTGCCCACTCAGGTAGCCAATCACAGCCCAGGATTTGGTTCATCTCGCCCGCTCACGGAGCTAGCCATTTACATGTACATTTTGTAATAAAGCAGGATACAATACCCGTAATCACGGCGCAGTGTTTCGGCCAGAACGCGCCATTGCGGGAATCCCGCGCTGCAATCAGGGATGGCCCCCAGAAAAACGAGAAAAGGGCCAATTTGGCCCTTTCCTTTTACAAGAGCTCAGGCTTAACACAGGCGTAGTATTTTAAAAGCCATCCCAGGGCTCGAAATTGCGACCGATAAGGTCGCCAATGCAACTAACATTTCATCCTTGGCGACCAAAAATTCTGGTTTAGTCGCCATAATGGTGACTACATTTCTCTGTGTTGACGATCAATAACGGCCATTTTGTCACACATTATGTCCTTCTAGTAAATCATATTTGAAGATCTTTGCTTCTAAAAACATTCAACATAACAAAAGAAGTCAATCCGTCCTTTTGCTTTGCTGTATTGATTCTCTAGTCACATCGGAAAACTTCCGAATGGCTGGCCGTGTTTGAAATCGCCCTATAATGCATTGCAAACCCTTGATCATTGACTACGTCATGTATGCCTAAGGATTGTTTTCTTGTAATGCCCGGATCCTTCATAATAGTATCTGATTCAAAAGAAACTTTATCAAGTAGAAACACTTCAAAAAGCACTTATTAAATTTTATCGTAGATCCTAATAAACTGCTTCTTTCTTGGTACCCTGATACATTTTTTCCTTCTGTAGCTTTCAATTTATTGGCCCCTTTCCTAAAAAAGTTGGCCCCTAAAAAAGGTCTTCAGGGGCCACTTTGGCCCTCAAGTAAAATTTCCTAGCTGAAACACTGATCACGTGCATTATTGTAATCGTCTCAGTAACAAATCTCCTGCATTTGGTGGTGGTGTTAATCAACACAGTAATTCCTAGATACACGTGTTGAATCCTTTGTTCTCATAACTCAATTCTGGACCTATAAAGAATTAGATTTTCATTTATTCACTGACCTTCACTGCCACTGGCGAGGAAGTCTTGATTTGCGCCTCCAAAGCACGAGTATATTGTGAACTTTGCCTGTCTTACACCTTGATATTTCCGGACTAGAACTCGATCTCTAATATCCCAAAGATGAAGACCCTGAAAAAATCAACCACAAAACAAGCGTCTAGTTATACACGTATATCCTACACTAACCAATACTATCCATAAACCCAAACCACCAATGACAATAGTGAACAACTCGATAGCCAGTGAACAGGCTCCAGCTGGAAGGGTCTGACCGTGGCTGGAAGGGCCGACAAGGAACCCCGTCCTCGACTAAAGAGCCTGTGCACAGGATGACAACTCGACTAAGATTAAGACGGCGGGGAATAGAGATCAGCGATCAGTAGACATTATCCTCTAACCAGGTATTCACTCACCAGTGGTCTGCCAACTAAACACCATAAGAGGTACAAGCAAACAAAGTAACTAGTTTCCAAGGAAACTTCTGAGGCAGTTGGCGTGAAAGTAAAACACTTGACAAGGGTAAATTAATCTCCATAGAAGGAACCTTAAAATGCCCCATCAGTGACGTAGCATTGGCAGCTTTGAGTTTCCGAACTGTTTCAACAGTACATCTTCCTAGTAAGTACAGGGGGTGGTGGAGAACACCCCCCCCTCCTTGAGAAATGTAGCAAGAGGATTCTCCCCATTGAGAAATGTACAAAGTGGATGTTCCTCTCCTCCCCCGAGAAATGTAGTTCCCCTCCTCCCCTGAGAAATGTAGCGAGAAGAATCCCCCTTCCCCACTGAGAAATGTAACAAAAAGATTCCCCCTTCCGTACTGAGAAATGTAGCAAAAAGATTCTCCCTTCCACACTGAGAAATGTAGCCTGATTCCCCCTTCCACACTGAGAAATGTAGCTAGAAAATTTTCCCCTCCCACCCGCTGAGAAGCACGAGGATATTCCCCTCCTCCCCTGAGAAATGTACCGGTAGTAAGATGATCTTCCTTACCTGCTGAGCTACATTGATAAGTGCATGTCTACCATCATCTGACACAGAAAATGACATGATCGGATGGTCTTCTTTTATTCTGAAAATAGAATAGTAGAAACAAAAAAAATAGGACAAAAAAGTTATTACTGTACTCACTGCATCCTTATTACACCATGTTGGCTTAAAATTTTAGGTGCTCAAGGTATTTTCTGATAAGTAAAAATTGGAAACTGGGAGAGTTTCAAAGAACATTTACCACAAAAGACAGTTGTTATAAGCCTAAAACCCACAAGTAATCATTATCCAAGAGTCTGTGTAGTGGATAAAACTAAGTGAGGACCATAATTAAATGAAAGCTATTGTAAATTTAAGTTGCTGTACAATGCAGTTCAATCTTTTAAGCCTTAGGATGAAACACTAGTGTGGGACCATTCAAATGAAAGCTGTTTGGTAGCAAGTGTCCTGTTTTTGTTATACTGTTTAACATGGTGTACAAGGTGTTTGTTGATGAAACCTCAGTGTGCGACCAATCATATGAAAGATACTGAGCCGTAGTCCCAGCCGATACCACTGTACAAAGTGATTATACAGTACAATGTCTGAATAAAACCCTTTCAGTCCATTTCCAACCATTATATTATCACATGAAACTATTTGTTTTCTGCCCTTCAATACTACTTACAAGTCATAATCGTTTGATTCCTCAAAATTGTAAGCTCTAACTCTGTTGTGGGTGTCAGCAGCAAGAACTACTTTTCCACCATTTAGGCAGTGGAGTCCCATAACTCTAACACCTTCCCAAGATTCCAACACATTTCCATCTAGGTCCTAAAGAGAAAAGGACAAGCCGGTTTCATTAACAGCAGTGATTAAGGTCTTGTTTCATCAACAATTATTCCATGAGAGCATCTTGGATATGAGTTGGCTATAATCATCTGATATCTGACAAGCGTCAGAGGAATAATTGTTTTATTAAAACCACCCCCAAAATATAGAACTGGACTAAAATAAAAATAAAAATGCCCCAAAAAATCATGCATACGCTTACCATATTTGTAGAGCATGGTCCAATGGTCCCTAACCCATGATGGCTAAGCCAATGAAAACTCTCGAATTGCATTATCCAATGATCCAGTTTTTAATAATTCTAGATATGCAACATTTCACCCCCACATTGAAAACGGGAGTATTAAACTTACACATTGATAAAATTGCCCTCTCTTGCCACCTGTGTAGAATCTCTTTCCATCAGGATTCCATGCACAGCAAGTAAGACTGTCATCTGCAGCTTGAGTCATTCTACATTTCAATTCTCCTGTCTGAGATAGAATAAGCCACACGTTACATATGCTGAGACATCTTTTGGGATTTACAGTGCTGCATTCTGCCCCAAGGCCACTTGCCAAAGCTTGTGATTAAATTTGAGAACATATGCTTAACAATAACATATGCTAAAACCCCAATGGCAGAAGGCAAACTACTTGCGATGGCTATTTACGAGTGTGGCTGAGAAGTTAAACTTGGTTCTACAGTAAAACAACTCCAGCTAGTGGTCAGAGTGGGAAGTTAATCCCCAACCTCCAAGTTTTGAGTCAGATGCCCCAACCACTTGCCCACACTGCCTTCTGAAAATTTTGCTTTCTTGTACATGTGCTTATGCATACAGGTAAGTATAAGCCCAAGGAGAAAACAACATTTTCTTGCCCTTATTTTTATGCTTCCTCTGTCAGTGGTGACTTCTACAGAAGACAACATTATGGTAACAAGAACAAAATTTCGAAATTTGTTTGTTCTTCTTTGCGTTTTACCCTTAAGCTTAAGTCACTGAACAGTCTCCACTAGGTTACATGTAAAGTGAAAAGCATCATTTTTGTAACCAATGATACCTCAATATTCCAGATCCACAATTCAGAGCAGTCCTCAGGACCACAAGCAATAAGATATGTGTCGTCTGGACTCCAGGCTAAATTTCCCACTCCATATGAGTGACCTTCTATTGTTCTAAGGTGTGTGGGTTCACCGTGCTGAGAAACAAATTCAACACTTAGTGACATCACGAGACTATACAAATTACATTTTTAGTGGGCAGGAAGTCTCAAGAAAATACATGTTCATTACTTTAATTTATTAAATCTATCCAAGATAATAACTAAAAGAAAAGACATGAAAAGACAAATGAGAGATCACTAGTAACTCTTTCACTACTAAAGTAAAACGTCCTTCTCCTAAACTTGCTTCCTACTTTTAGCCTGTGGATGAAAATCGTGTGACCATGTGATCATTCCAATGAAAGCTATCAACAAGTACTTTCATTTTGTCCCAATATTTACCATGACTTGAAATCTGGGTTTCTCTTTTTTTTTCTTTTGCGCCTAAAAAGTGTCTCACCACTCTCTGGAGTGAGCAGGTTAAACCAGGCATAGCGTATGTCTACATGTACATGTGTGTGACTTACTGATACATCCCAGATGATGACAGTGCCATCTTTTGCTCCAGTAGCAAGTTTAGATCCACTGTGAGAAAACCTAAGAAACCAGACCTACAATAAAACAACAAAGATAATTATTTTAGTCAGTCATTTGCCCATCTCTGTATTCCTCTTTTCCCACCTTCACTGATGTTGTGGGGTGCACAGCAGGGAAAGAATGGTCAGAACTATATCTAACCGTTGGGTATATTAGACCCATGATCAAGAGGTCTGAGCTACAGAGCTCTTGTCACTGCCCTGATGTTTTGCTCTCCAGCAAGACACAATACTGTTACATGAACCTAAAAGTGTCACTCTCCACCCAGGTGTATAACTGCATGGGTTCCAATGCCTGCTCAAATGTTTGCAGTAATCTACAATGGACTCCATCCATTGCAAACAGAGGTACACTGTAGCAACAATATTCACACAGCTGCTTCAGATTACGAGAAGTGAACTAATACAAAAAGTCTGCTTCTATCAAGCTTGATAGACTATAGCAAAAAAAAAAATTGTTTTTTCTTTCAGTACATCTTCATTGAATAATTCTAGTTGGACTCTAATTTGTTATTCTTCAAAAACAAGAGCTCGCAGTGCCTCATCACTCTACTGTCACAGGTCTTGAACAGATCCAAGTCAATGCTTACCTCGTCGCAGTGTTCTGTTAATGTGTATTTTGTTTCACATGGAAAGTCATTCCTAAAAAGATAATACATGTAAGTAATTATTTATAACATGGGCAATTAATTAATAAAATCATTCTGTCACTTCCACATATTTTTAAGCACACAAGTCAAAAAGTTAGCTCTTCTTAGTGACCTGACCTTGTGCTGGATGGCTTAAATCAGGGCAGGGAACAACCCAGGTCTGAATGTCCGAGGCCAGTAAATTTTGCTCTTAGGCAAGTGAAAATGGAAGTTTAGTGGTCCGGTAGACAAGCAAAATTAGCCTCAGTAGTCGTGCTAGTTATAATTTCCACTCAAAAACAATTATTTCAAAATTTAAGACTGCAAGATGAGCAAGACAACGAGTTGAATGATGTAGTTGATAAGGCATGAACATTGTGCACCTATTGGGCAAGTAATATTAATAGTAATACAAGTCAATGAAAGTTCTCACATGAGTAAGCCCAGCAAGCCACAAGAAGACACAAGTCCCTCAAAACACGTACCTACTTGTGACTCATTTAAGGCTCAAAGGGCTTCATATCATAATGATAAAATTATGACCACTGATGTGGTCTTACCTTGAGCAAAGATGATCACTTAGTAAAGAAAATGAATGTATTCCAACTTCCAGTTTAGTATTATGATATGGACATTTTTCTTTTTGCAGCTCAACTGCTTGATTTAATAATGTTCTTAGTCTGTGTGGAGGAAGCATCACAGATGCAGGTAAAAATGCTGAGGAAAAACAAACAGAAATCATTGAAATAAGTATGCGATAAAATTTCAGCTGCTGTAAAAAATATCTATATGTATTAACGTGCTGCAAAGGTCCAATTGTCTGATAGATGTAAGAAAAATTGATCAGGAGTACCACCGACTACATGAAAATAAGTCCAGTGCGTGCGGGAGAATCAGAAAGAAAGTCAGAGAAGAAGAGGAGGCAAAGTGTTCTGTTGGATTCCACTTCCACTAGACAAATCAAAATAATGATCAAAACAAGAGTAAAAGACAGGATGCAAAATAGTATCATGACAGTATCAGCCCTAATTACTACAAAAAAATGTTTTATTTTCTAGCAATTACTGATCTGATTTGTGAAGATTTTCTAAGGCCATGCAAACTATTCAGTTCAGGTTTCAGAAATATCAAAAAAGTCTGATGATTGTGTAAAGACTGTCAGAGAAAATGCTTATAAATAAACATGATTTACTTTGAGAAAGCAAAATTCATATCTTGAAGCCACCATGTAATTTTCTTTTTATTATATATAGACAAACTGACTGTTTGCACAAACAATCGTGAAAAAACGGGAAATGACATCACTGATATGTTCACTTGTGAGGATATGGAAAATAGGCCTGTGGGTTCCCGGATGTAGTTTCATACGAATTTTATGAGTGGTGTATTTCCAGTAAAACACTCATGGCTTTAAAATAAAAGGTGATATTGTCAATATCTGTGTCATATTATAGGTTACAATATTTTTCTCAGAGTGTGCACTGTCTCTAGCCGGTACATATATTCATGGACGGTCTTGCTGATATAAAGTAAATACTTCTTCCTCGTTTCTGAGGGTTACAATTTTCACAATAAATTATATACTATTAGAAAAATAATAACAACTCACATTGAAGTCTATCCATCAGCTTTTGTCTAGAAAGAGATCCTTTTCCATTCCATTCAGCTCTTTTGTAAAGTTCCTCTTCGTTTGTACACATTATTAATCTACAAAGAAAATTATTTCATGTACCAGTTACTAGTGTAATTCTGGTCCAAAGGTATCTTGGAAATGTCCCAGAAATTAGCGTATTTAAATATTTAATAAGTTAACTGTAATTCACAGAGTGGGTCAAAATTTCTTTCTTTGTCTTCACTGAAATGCATCACTTTTGTTGTCTTCTATATTGCCAAAATGCAAGGCTGTGGTCTAGGAAAAATTATGCAGAGCCCAAAGGTTCCTAGCCATGAAATCCTGGGTACCCAGTACTCAAGCTCATATGAAAAAAAAGTAAGTTTTTCCAGTCACCCAAAGGCAAAAGTTAGTCACCTGTGGCCATTGGGCGCATCTACAGCACAGCCCAGCAATGCATTGCAGGGCTGTCGATAAGGCCCGTAACCTGTAACACCTGTTATGGCTGAGTATGTTTGATGGACCCCTGATGTTACGGGTGAACTGGCCTGTTGTTGATACAAGTCACCCATAAAGTAACAAGTTTGCTAGGGGTGTAAAGATCAAGGCAACAGGTGAATTAGCACTTAACATTTGACAGCCCTACATTGAATTTTTACCACAGTGCATCACATGCATAGATCATTAACCGCGCGGCCATGGGCCGAGCGCGGTTCTAGGTTTACCCGTGGTTTATTATTTTTTTTTTGTATTTTTTTTGTCAGTGACCAGACGCAGACCTCCGCTCGGCCAAACTTTGAGTCATGCAACGTGTGATGTTTTTCCGCCAGAAGCTGTTAAAACATAAACACACGAACAATTTTACGGATATTGTTTTCTTTTTTGTGGGTAAAATATATTTTCTTTTCGCTTTATCAAAACGTTGGAT
>Ga0126339_10002781_pt1 | contig 12590 bp, 7 predicted proteins | sample OrbTmetagenome_2_FD_92532 | JGI IMG/M metagenome (GOLD analysis project Ga0126339, IMG submission 92532) | Coral microbial communities from Petempiche,Puerto Morelos, Mexico - Orbicella T R C metagenome | ecosystem: Host-associated > Invertebrates > Cnidaria > Coral | place: Petempiche,Puerto... | reverse complement strand
CTGTTCGTGTCTATTTCAGTTTTAACCACAATGAGCCACAGTTGTTGATCGCCAGTAAATAAAGTGTGCGTTCTAAATTATATTGCTTGCTGGAGATAATGTCACGTCCTGTTGGTAGCTTCACTTAGCCTTTCCAGAAAAGATATTGTTGAAAATTCCAGTGTCACCAGCAAGCCCGGTGACTCCTTCTTTTTATTGTTTTAATAGAATATTATTATTGAGAGGAAACGTCAGGAAAAAAAAAAAAAAAAATTCGGAGGGAAATTTGCACTTTATGCAAATTGTCGTTTTACCAAGTTTACAAGAAATCGTCTCCATAAAATTATTTTAGAATTGTCCTGCATTTTCCTTTTCCGATGCCAAAAACTGTTGGTCACCGGGTTAGTTTTTTTGGTTTTTAGTTATCAGTGACATAAGCTAAAAATCAGGTCTGGAAAATCCTTTTGGAACGTTGCTGTATAGCTAATTTGTCCGAGAAAAATAATAAGTAAATGAGGTCAAGTATAAATTATATAATCGAAACCCACAGTAATAAGATCAATTATTGTATGGCTGTGTCTCGCAAGGACTGGGAACTACCGAATTCACGAATTGGATTGGCTGAAATCGATAGTGACCACGGTCTAGATTTTCCCATCTAGACCGGCATCCAGACCGGTTTCATTTTGCGCTGAAAAAGTAGCAAACTAAAACACAAAAATGTCCACCATTTTCTTTTATTTTCCTCTCAATCATTTATGGAAGTGCCAAAAAGCCTGATGACAGAAAAAAAAAAAAAGGAGAGAGGACGAGCAAATTTCGCAGGTTTAAGTTAAGCTCATCGCCGTTCGCAAGCAAAATGTCAGCTAGTACAAACCAATTACATTAAACGAATTAAAGTTTTCTCCTTTGCCATATAATAAACATCTTATTAACCGAGCTAAGTCGGTCTGTATGGGAGAATCTTGACCTCGGTCGTGTGTACAGACCTCACTACGTTTGTGCTCACGACCGAGGTCAAGATTCTCCCATACAGACCGACTTAGCTCGGTTAATAAGAGCTAAGTATAAATTATATAATCCAAACCTACAAAAATATTACAGAGGCACTGCTCTGCCTTTTTGTTCTATTCTTACAAAGTTATGAGCTGTCAAAAACCTGAAAACTGGTACGAGCCACCTTAAATCTAATCTTCCGTTTGCCGGGGAGCTGCGCTGAGAACGGTCGGTAAATCGCGCGCGGTCTGCGATGTTTACCTCACGTGACCAGTTGCCCCAAAAAGGCCTGGTAACAAAACATCCAATATGGCGGCTCGGTGAAAAGTCTGCAAAATATTTTTGCACATATCTTATTCTTAAACCACCCAAGCCTCGATTCATAAGGGTAAAACTTTGTTGAAGACTATCTAAGGCCGATTATTCAACGTACGTCTGAAAAATTCGGTTTTTGGGGTGGTGATTTTAGATTTCTCGCGACAATCCTCGTGGAGTCTTCGAGCTACATGGACGTTGATCAGTTCTTGTCAACTGTCTTCCCATCGAAAAGGGACGAAAATATCGCCACCCCGAGGTAACTAGCAAAATCTCATACTGCTTGATTTTTTTTGGATGTTTATTAGTGCAACGGAGGGACGTGAGATCACTTTGCAAGGAAATTAATCGTGACAAAATCACTCGTAATCATATAACTTGCAGTGCAGAATTTTTTTTTTTATAATTGCTTACATGCAAGCTTATTTCATTTAACCATTACTCTTATTTCTATGCGTCAATGAACATGCCTATAGTTATGTATGATTAGCAATTATTTTCTAAGATCAGTCATCCAGAAAAATTAAAATGCGAAATTTAGTTTGTAAGGTCCTCGAGTACCATACTGTACATGTACAGATGTAGGACAATGTAATAACAGTCCTTTCCTGTAGCCCAGGGAGAGTGGATTTTTTCTGCTGTACTGGGAAACTAACATTTTTTTTTGAATATTTAGTTGACATTATTAACAAAAGACTTTCAGGTTAGCATGCACTGACCCCAACTTGCTCATCAAAGGGTAACCGGCAAAATTTATGTTTTCTTCACCCTGTGATATTCCCACTTTTGTAGACGGCCGTTATTGGAGTATGGGACCCTTCAGGATCATATTGAAGAAATTCTTGCTCAGTATGATGAGGAGCCTAAACCAGGTATGTACATCCATTATATCGGACAATACTTATTTTAAAATAAAATTATTACTCCTTAACATGTTCTTGTTAAGTTATTCAAATCAGTCATTATTAATGAATGGAAAGAAACAAAATGATGAGAATTAACCCTTTGGAGCCCACATTAATTTTAAAGGATTTCAGAAAATTTTGACCCAGATAATTTAAAACATAATTTGTTTTTACCTTTTTGACATAATCAGGTTCTGCAAAAAACATTACGATCCTTGATAATTGCATTTTATTTTAGGTGCAATTAGTAACATGTCTGATGAGACATGAAACCATCATAAGAGTTAAATTTTTAACAATTGTGTCACGCCATACTCAAAATAGAAAAAGTTATTAACCTTGAAGGCCAAAAAATGAAAATGAAAATTCTGATAACTACACAGAATGATAGAATAGCTATCAAGGATTATTCTGACACCTCAGTTGACATATTCACTCAACTGTAAGACTTCCTATGCCAGACTTCACAAAACTGGGTACTTGTGTGACAAATCACTTAGTCTTAACAGATGTTACTGAATATCATTGTTTTTGAACTTGAGTTGGGTTAAATGTTTTGTCCACTTGGAACCATCAAAAGAATAGTTATACACGGCTTTCCTGCTGCTCTTGAATCGTAAAGATCTAGCCCCTCTGCTTTTTTGTCCCCAATAATGACATTCTCAAATAAATCTGGCTCCCGAGGCGGCATTTGTGTGTTAAATCATTGTCATTGTCACTTTTGAATTCTTCTATGTCAGATTCAAAACCATTGACTGGAATAGCAAAGTTTCTATGCAAAAAATCAAGTATTTCTTGAGCGATCGCTATACTTCACAGACCTGCTCATGTTTATAAGTGGTCTTTAAATCATGTCTTGTCACCAAAAGCAAAAATTTGCGAAAAAAACTAGATGAAAACAACTCTAATGGGACTGAAATGGTGTCTCCATGTTTGTTTTGTCTAATTTGGCCATTTGGGAGCTGGTAATGACTAAGGGGAAGACTGCTGGTTAAAGGAAGTGCTGGTTACTCTGCTGACTGATATATGGGACACTGGCCCCCAAAGGGTTTTAAAGGAATTCAGGCTGGGATTATGTTGCATTTTACATGTTACAGAGTTGCGAATAAAGCAGACTAGAGATGCATTCTACAATGTTTAGTTTTAACCCCTGAATAAAGTGACTTGGGCCTGGTTGTTCAAAGTGTGGATAACGCTATCCACCAGATAAATCGCTATCCACCGGATAAGTATTGTCAAAGCAAACCATGCTATCTGCTGGATAGTGATTTACTTTTTGAACAACCAAGGCCTGTATATAACTATGTATGTAAATCTGAAATATACTTCATGTAATAATTTGTACAGGTTCCTGAAGTAAACGGTTCCAAGATTATAATACCAACCTCATGGAGTAAAATAATCAGAAATATGCCAGGATTAAGAGCAGTCAGTTATTCAGATATGGGATGAATTGCAGCCTAACAGTGATTTTGTACATGCTGTGACTTGTTTTGCTTACATGTACATTTGTTAATGGCAATACACTGCAAGTAATCTTAAACTACAGGATATGTCTCTGAATGGTCACTTTAAAATAGGCCTTATCATGGTTTTCAACACCATCTAGACGGGTATGCAATTAAAGTGGTCAGAAATTGCAGTGTTTATATGGGAATCTGATGGATTGGGTAGGTGCGGTTCGCGGGTAAAAAAGATTACAGACAAAAACAAATGTATGGGACATTAGAGAAATTAACTGAGCATGTTCTAGCCAAGCTATATCCTTCAGACTTGGTGAATACATGTACAGTCTTCTACCCAGTATTTTAATGTTAAAATTCACAAATTGTGTAGAATTCAATTTTGGAAAAAGTTATTTGCCATCGGATTCCCATACAAACACTGTAATTTCTGACCACTTTGCCTACCCATCAAGATGGTGTCAAAAACTGTGTTAAGGCCTATTTGAGGTTACTGTAGACCTTCAAGGGCTGATTTTGTCCAAAATATTTTTTCACGCTAAATTCGCGACTACTACATGTACTTAATTTAAAGTCGAGGTAAAAGAAATTGATTTAAAACTTAAAATGCGAAAGAATTAAAATCTGCGACTATACTACTGTTGTCTCTAATACCTGTATACTGTCTAGAGCTGGATGCTGAAGAAAGAGCTTTAGCAGATGGAAGAATTGGACCAGAGACAGTGGGAATTGATAGAGCTAGTCTTTGTGGCTCTATGAATGTTAATGATGGCATCGAGGTACGTGTACTTCAAGAAAAGTATTTCTTTCAATAATATTGCTGGCTAATGGTTAGTTTTGAGCACATGTAATTTCGAGTTTGGTGTTTTTGTCACCCCACGCTTGATGCGCAAAGTGGGTGCTTCAATCTTAAATTTTGAAGATGTAATTATTAAACTGAGTGAAATCCCTTTTGAATGGAGACTCTAGGGCACTTCCCTGACCCCAGTTGTTCAAAGGGTGGATAGTGCTACTGAACAACAGGGAGGTGATGTCATTTTAATAGAGGGTTGTTACATGTATGACTGCCTAATTACAGTAAATAATGTTAACAACTAACATTTTGCAGTTTATCTATTATTAATAATGGTAAAGCATTCCAGATCGACAGTGTTGAATTTGTCCCCTGTCAACGATAAGTTCCCCTTTTTGAGGTTATAAGATTGCTGTGGCCAAATTAAGTTAACAGATGTCTTGTGTAAATTTGTGTTGTTTACTAGATTGAAAGCAAAAGCAACTTCGGCAGTGTTAGAGCAAATCTCTGTGTTTGCAAAGGTATTCATGAATTCCTTGATAATATATGATTAATATATGTAAATTAGTTTAGGTAATCGGACGGTTTCAAGTTCAATTTGGAATTAATTTGCACTTGTGAGTTTTTCAAAAAGCTGAAATTGCACTCGCCGAAGTGGCTCATGCAATTTCAGCTTTTTGAAAAACTCATAAGTGCAAATTAATTCCAAATTGAACCAGAAAAACTGTATGATTACTTATTAATAACATAAACATGAAAATATTTGCGTAGAGGAAGTGCCAGAAGACCTTTCTTGAAGCCATGTTTTCTCATTTGAAAAACATTTTTTCAAAGTTTCTGCACAAAATTTTCGTCCTCATTGTACCTAATATCATTGTCTTCAAAAATTTTCTATTGTCTTTCAGCCAATCATAATTCAGGATTACAATGTGTAATTTGCACTGGTGTTACACTTTTTGCACTGGTGTTACATTTGAACTGCCTTGCCCTCAGCCAATCAGAATTGAGTAATTTTTTCATGTATATTATTAATTAATAAATTATGAAAAATAATATAGATGAGTCAGTTGCAATCTACTGTAAACACTTACTTATTAGATTGCAAAATGGAATTTGTAAGTAAACTTAGAATATAGCATGCACCTAAATTTATACTAACAGTATTCATGACTGTGTATTATTTTTATAAAATATACAGTCATTTTCAAGGCCACAAAGTGTTTTGCTAGGAAAAAATGCTTGAATATATATCGTGTTCTGATCAATGTAGGGGGCAGAGGGCTTGTTTAATGAGGTAGACTGCTGGCACCAATTGAAGTGCCAAATGGACAAGCCTCTAGGAAGGGGCATACTCCCCCAGAAAAATTTGAAATTGGCATGCTCTGAAATGCCATTTTAAGCATTCTCTTGGAGATATTTTGCCCCAAAAAACTGTTTTGGAAAAGGTCAAACTACCAAGAATATTAAGAGATTACAGAGACTGTCTTTTCAATTTTTTATATACATGTAGTGCTAGAGTAACTGAAAACATATACCACACCCTGACCCCGTGCCCCATCTCTATCTACAGACTTGACTTGGCTGTCCTGAGACAAGGACAGTCAAGATTCAGTTACGTTCCAAAACAGGTGTTTTCTCCATACATGTATGTAAATTACCACTTCACAGGTATTACACATATTTCACAAAAAGTACATGTAGACAACTAAGAAATTGAACTTGCTGTTTTTTTAAGCCAGCAGCTGGCACTTAATGAGAACCCTGGAATATATAGTAGTTAAATTTTAGTTTCTGATTGTATTGTTTTCAAGGCAGGTGGATGTATGAGATATTGTTAGGGTCCAAAGGGATCATGCAGCTGGGATGGGCGACCTTGCAGTGCAGGTTTACTAACGAGGTCAGTCTGGAAAAATGATGTGAGAAAAAAAGGTCACCTTTATCATGATTCCAAAAATTTGATGACTAAACTTGCACCAGGCCAATGGTTATTTGAAAGATACATATAACAAGTTGATCTGATTTGAGAAGCCAGGAGGTCAAATCCTCACCATGATTTTTTTGTTGTTGTTATTTCTATTCCCCCACTGAATGGTTTTTGAAATTGCAAGTCAGGAGTTATTAGGGGTGACAAACTGCAGGATGTTTTTTTTTATTTATTGAAGGAGTGTGTAAAGCTCAACTGGAATGGGGGTGCAAGCTAAACAAAAACAAGGGAAACAACAATGAAAACAACACCTCTTCTGTGAATGTTTGGGACATATATACTGTACAGTGTATGTGTGATGATTCGAACAATTTTAAACTTTTGATAATTTACACAGTTGAACACTGCTATTTCAAACTCTCAGGGGAAGTGAAGAATACAATCAGTTGTACGGTGCACATACATGCAGTTTGAAATAGTGGGAGTTTGAAATAGCCTATAGTAAAGGACTGAAGGGAAGTTCGAGATAATAGTGAATTCAAAGTCTAACTAAGTTCGAATTAGCGGGATCCAACTGTACTCTTTTAGCATTAAATCTAACAGCAGCAGCAAAACTCAGTCTACAAAAATTAATTCAGAGTGTGGCTGGAGTAAAACTACTGGCCTGGTGAATTTTTATTAACTTTGAAGGGAAGCACGGTGGCCTCATGGTTAGTGCGCTCGTCTCCGGATCGAGCGGCCCGGGTTCGAACCCTGGCCGGGGACATTGTGTTGTGTTCTTGGGCAAGACACTTTACTCTCACAGTGCCTCTCTCCACCCAGGTGTATAAATGGGTACCGGCGAACTTAATGCCTGGGGTAACCCTGCGATGGACTAGCATCCCATCCAGGGGGGGGGAGTAGAAATACTCCTAGTCACTTCATGCTACAGAAACTGAGATAAGCTCCGGCCTGATGGGCCACTTGGCTCGTATGCAGACTTTACCTTTACCTTTTACCTGGTGAATTTTTATTCTTGATAAATGGTGGACATTTTCCACTCTCACTGACACTTAATACTGTATCTCTTGCGTAAACATGTAAATTTAGCATTCCTTGTACATAAGGAACTATCTAAAATGTACATGTACTACATACACCATGTAGATCGCAGCATTATTTCAGATAAAAGTACTGTATATAATATGATTGCTATAATAAATACCTTATAGAATAAGATGGCAGATGACTTTGATGAGTTCCCTTCTCAGTTCTGCAACTAATAGTGTTATGCTAACCTGTTTCTCCACAGGAAGGTGTCGGTGATACCAACGACTCCTTTGCCTATGATGGCCATCGGGTTAGAAAATGGAATGTATCCACAGCAAAATATGGAGAGGTACACATTTACCAGAATGTGCTCTAAGTTTTATTTCATTTTAGTACAACAAGAAATACCCAATATTTATCGCTTACTGTAAAAATATTAAAAACTTTCACTGCCACATGAGTTGCTTACTGTAGAAACAACTGTTTATCATGAAATGAATTTGTTATTGCAAATAGATGATTGACTTATTGTACTTGATAAAATACAGTGATTATATTAAACTTTTGTGAATGCTACAAAAACTTTTATATTTTCTAATTTTATGACTGTAAGAATGAAACTTTATTTAAAATTGTTTCAATGTTCAGGAATGGATGGCAGGCGATGTTATTGGATGCTGCATCGATCTAGATGAAGGCACAATTTCTTACAGCAGGTTGGGTGACTTAATGTAATAATTGCATTAGCTTCTTATAAAAAACGATTTCAAAAAATATTTAAGCAGAAAAATTAATGCAAGTAAAGTAACATGACGTTTCGACGACTTCATGTCAAATTAATTTAATTTATTCATTTGACAATGATGACATGAAGTTGTCGAAATGTCAGGTTACTTTACATAGTACGTTAATTTTGCTGCTTAAATTGCATTAGCTAGTAGATATTGTTACAGATATTGAACAGATACATGTAGTAAAGGGTTTGAACCCAGGAGTATCAGTAGTTCATCTTGTGTGAGCATGTGGGCAAGGGTTAACTTCTAAAAAGAACTGCAATTGTCGGTGACCAACAACAGTTCTTTTCAGATCTACGTGTACCCTCACCCGGATGATCATACAAGATGAATTATTATTACAGATATTAGTAAATAATGCAATTAATTACAGACAACATACATCTGTAACCCTTTGAATTGAAAATCACCTAGCTGGAAATGAAAAGATTTTGATATGGTATAATCATACCCAGCTTCTGTAAAAGAATGACTTGGCATATTTTCCATAATAAATAAAGTGTAAGGATTGGAGCCAATCCGAGGACATGTAGTGGCAATGTAACTATTATATAAATGACCAAATACAGATGAATATCAGGTGTTAATTATTATTATAATAGTGTTAATTGTAAAATGATAACTGAGATGCATGTAATACTGGTTGACTGAATCTTTTTTCTACAGTAGATGAACTGCGAATGTCATTTGGCATCCATGACATGCCAATGTTCTTCAGAACCTTTTTTGAATTAAAGTGTACCGCAAGAAAATCGAAGACTGAAAGACTTGCGCTTCAAAATTTTTTAATAATGACATGTAGATCTTGACTGAATGCAAGTGATGACAAATTATAAAATCCAAGACTTGCTGAGATGCCATGATCCTTGTTTGAAAATATGCAACTCATGAGACTTGCATGTACATGTAGTGATCTAGACTCTGAGACAGAAACTACTAGAAAAATGAAACTTTGCGGCTCAACATAAAGGATTCCATGATTTTATATGTAATAACCTAAAGCTACCGTTTAAAACCCCTAATGCAAATTAGTGGACTCTTAACGTAACATTTTTATTTACAAATTTAGCCTACTCACTTTTTAAAATCGAAGTGGGTGTTGGTAATGTTCTACCTTCAGTTATGATTTTTTTTTCTTCTCCAAGGAATGGACATTCTTTAGGCATGGCATTTGACAATGTGCAGTATGGTCCAGGTCTTGCTTATTTCCCTGCAGTCAGTCTTTCTTACGGCGAATCCTGCCAGATGAATTTTGGGGCAGCACCTTTCAAGTATCCTTTTGTCTAATATTTTGAAGTGTTGAACAGCTGTAGTGAAACATCGTCTTTTAAACATTAATTCTTATGTTATAGTTTAACTTCACAAGTAAGCAAGATGAATCAAATCCTGTACCGTGATTGGCTATGCAAGTGGTAAGATGGAGTTTTCTTGCCTGCTTGTGATTACCCGCTGTATCCTGCAAGAAAGTGGGGGTACCTGAGTAAAATAAATTGATTGTTCAGTCACTATTCAGCCATCTAGACCTTATACGTGGTCCATAACTCATGCAAATAGTTGCCTTACCTACTTGTGCACAGTCAAACAGAATCTACAGTCTTAGGCTAGAATAGGACCAAGTCAAAATTAAGGCAAATGCACTGGTCAATACTTTAAGGATGGACTGACAGTATTAAAAAGCTGTTTGGCTGAGTGGTCAGCGCATTGGTCTTCAAATCTAGTGGTCCTGTTCTGACCACTACCTGGATTTGTTTCATGGTAGCTTTGAGTTCAGATCCTCGACCACAATAGTAAATAGCCAACTGGTTTGCCTCCAGCCAGTTGGGATTCTCAACAATGTTTAGTTTGAATTATTTGGTTTTAGTTGTTTGCTCGGCTCCACTACCCTTTGTGCTATAAACACTGCCAAGGGAAGATAAAGGTTATTATAAATTTATTTGTATTTTGTATTTTTTTTTTGTCTTTTGACAAAGATAAAATTTTTGTACCTGCCTCTTGTCACATATTTTTTTAAAGACAGAAGAGATGCTGAGAGTTCTAGGCACTGAAATTAAATTGTAGTTATAGCCTGAATTGTTCCATTCAAGAGTCAGCTGGCATTTTTCTTAACTGTTGAAAGATTTCCTGTTGAAGATTACAAGCCTCTTCAAGATCCTCCGTTCTCAGATGTAGCCAAAGCTATGGAGCTTACTTCGTGTTTGGAGAGACTTTTACCAGCTGTAAGTTTAACCTTAGAGCTTTCTTAAATTGAGAACTTTCTAAATAAACAAGCTTGACCCAATTTAGACGTTGCTATCAAATGAACATTTTCATCCTTGTTTTTCATGTGTCATCGTCACTTGAAATATCTGGTCGACGTTTTCAAATTCTGTGATCATTACATCTTTGAAAAATCGCTAATAAGATTAATAAGAACTTACAGTACCACACAATGCATTCTCTTGATCGTTTATTAGACTTAACAGGTACAAGACATTTTAACAGTATTTTAACATCATGTTCTAGAAGTGTCAGACTATGACTACAATTTAATTTCAGCATTTTAACATCATGTTCTAGAAGTGTTTTGTGCAAAACCGAAGGTACTTAGTCATAACTTAGCAACGCTTTGACCAAACCGGTAGAAGAATTGCCATGATAGCTCCCCTTAGTTAAGGAACAGTTGCTAAAATTTCAGCTTCTTTTCTTTGTTTTACGAAAACACCCCTCCCCCTCCCATGGAAGTTTTCAGTTTAACCCCCCCCCCCCCACCCCCAATGGCCCCTCTGGATATTCTGGTTGTGCTTCGTACTTTCCTTAAAAAAACTTTGGCTTTTGAAACCTCCCCCTTGGAATTTCCAATAACCTTCCTTGTATGGATATTCTTCTGACACTACACAATATATATACATCCGATCTTTCTTGACAATTTGTTTCCTATGATAATTATCATCATAAGATAACTCCTCGGTATGTATTATCGCTTATTTTCTTATTGTTTTTATCTCACAGCCAGACAGAGTCCCTTGGTTACCGCCTTCTCTTCATGGTCGCTCTGATACTCTAACTCTCCTTACCACTGCGCATGTCTTTGAAAAACTGGGGCCTCTGTTGGTAAATAATTGTTATGCTGTTTTCTGACATTACTAACAGCCTTAAGTTGCTTGTTTTGGGGAGAGTAGTAAGATATGTAGCGAGCTAAACACACTTTAAACGGTTTAAGCCCTTAAGCACATGTCACGTAATTTATTTGGTGCTTAGCTTCCAGCAGTTTGGCCATTCAAGAAAAAAAGGAGGAGTTGTTGGACATGAATTAAACCGCTGAAAGTGAACTTCAGTTACCCAATTTATCAACTGCATGGTGTAACCATCAATGTAATAAAAGATATAAAGTTCTCAGTTTTTTATCGGGGAGTTTAAGCAACAAAAATTATTCAGATTTTTGAGTATAAATACAACATCACTTTTATGAAAGTTGAAAGATGAGTGGTTTTCATTTGAGTATCGAAAAGTAATTGTACTTACTACACTACACGATCGGCTTAAAAAACTCGCGCCAATTTTCCATCCAATCAAAAGTAAAACCAAAACCGATCGTTACTCGTTCGCACACGTTTTCCCGCGCTTCGCGTCAGTTACCTGTAACTACTTCGAGTTTTGATTGGTTGACGGTATTGTCTTAGTCCTTTGTAATTTGCTAGAGTGATAACTTTGGTTTTGGTTTTACGACACCCAATTGAAAACCGCTCTAAACATGCGTTCCGTTTTTCCTGGGGCGGGGGAAAGGTTGAAGATGCTCGCCGCCTCTTCCAGAGATATAAGTAAAGGATTTTGGTCTCATGTAGAGTGTTCATGAAGAAAAGCCACAATTTTTAGCTTTCAAAGTATTTTTAAGGGTGCACTCAAAGAAATATTAACAGGAAAAAAAAAAAAAAAAAACGCTTTTATTTCCGTTTTTGGGCTCGATTTCTGCGGGTAGCCACGCTCAGATTAGTTTCTAGTAGGGGTTTAATTTAAACTTTCCGACGATTATCCCCGACCTTTTCATATGAGTTCCACCTCCCCCCTCCTTCCCTGGGCTAAGGAATCTCAATCTCGCATGGTACCTACTGATTGCTTGATGTAATCTGTACTTTATGGTGCGATATTTTATAGACTGGAGGTTATGTGGTGGAAGAGGTACTCCTACCGTTTTTGCTCAAATCCTGCTCTGGAAGTAATCCATTGGATCATCAGCCAGGCGTGCACAAAATACTGGATCTTATGTGGGTGTGCATGGAGGTAAGCTCATACATATTTTAAACAAGTAGCAAGATTGACGGAATCTTAGTTGAATGAAGGTGCAGCATTTGCTGTAATAGCGAGGTACACGTATTGGAATTTTCACAGGCGGGTAGAACTATTTGAACTGAACTG
>Ga0126339_10002780_pt1 | contig 12590 bp, 6 predicted proteins | sample OrbTmetagenome_2_FD_92532 | JGI IMG/M metagenome (GOLD analysis project Ga0126339, IMG submission 92532) | Coral microbial communities from Petempiche,Puerto Morelos, Mexico - Orbicella T R C metagenome | ecosystem: Host-associated > Invertebrates > Cnidaria > Coral | place: Petempiche,Puerto... | reverse complement strand
TATATTTTTTTTTTTTTTTGGTGGTAATGGGTGTTGAAAGTTTTGTGTTTTAAAGGGGGGTTTTTTTGTGGGTGGGGGGGGGGGGGGTAAAATTAAAGAGTTGAAGAATATTTGGGAGCTTAATTATCATATCACTTGGGTATATAGTTTGAGGGTGTTTAATGATGGGTTCATTTAACCCCACCTCCTCTACTAAACAACAATGTGTAGCTCCAGAGAGTATCCACACCTCTCCTGTGGAAGGGATTTTTCTAGGATCCCCCACCACTGGAAATTCCAGTTAGGCTTCATACATTTCTTTAAATATTTTGGTCTTACAGAATCCCACCACCCCCAGGAAATTTCAATCCCTCTTGTGAGAGGAGTATGGATATTTTCTGGAACTGCACAATTGGTTAATAAGCCATTTTTGTGACTCTGTGTTGAAATGAGTCTTCTGGTGAAACCATTCATATGAAAATGTGTTTGCCCCTCAGGTTCATTTTCATGCAAAACAAACTCATTTTGATGTGGAAGATTTTGCATGGACTCGTTTTGAAACAGAGGCACAAGGTTACTTGGAAATGGCCTATTGACTGATGTGGTCTATGTACACACATAAGAATTACTGTGACTATTCCACAGTCCCAGCCACAACTCCAATGGTGGGGTTGATTTTTTCTGAAACCCTTACACTTAGATATGCCATACTGATGAGTCCTGACCAGGATGAAACAACTGACTGTCCATGGCTGCTTCTCCTTGGGTAATTGGCTGAGCTCATGTGCACAGGTTTTGGTCAAACTGTGTTTAGAAAAGTTTAGTTTGACCAGTGCATTCAGTGGTTTATTCAACAGATTGGGTTGTGTTTCCTGAATTCACTTTCAGCAGAGAGAAACTCCCAGCATTTTAAGTGTTGGAAAGGAGAAATATGTCACACTGACAGAATATCACCTGCCCATCATTTTTTCCCTTGAATTCCTCCCTGGGGAATTCTAAATGCACTGACCCTGTGAGCACCCCAGCCCCACCACCCCCTACCCCAACCAGGGAAATTTAAATCAGAACTACACTGGCTGTAGCCTACACAGATGCTCTTTGGGCTCATCACATAATCTTCCTCGTTGTGTGTTAGGAGTGTACAATGGCTGCAGCCAAACTTGTATCCAGATCTTTACTTGCAATTATAGCACCCTTTTTGGCCCAGTTCTTATGAATTACTTTAACAAAGCTTTTTTCAATTTCAGATTTGACTCTAGGAATCAGTGTTGGACTTTTTATATTGTTTGTTGGGATGGCAATTTATATTTACAAACCAAGAAAGAGGTCTGTCAGAGGACTTTACACTGCTGTCGACCAACCCATGCCTGTTTGAATAATTCAAGACACAAGACATTGCCCATATTGGCTGAACAGGATGAGATTTCAACTTGGTGTGGGAACTCATGAGGATGCTTTCTTATTGTGAACATTAGGAATACAGAACTGATAAAATATTTATGGCTTACCTCTCATTATGGCAATGGCAATGATACTTCTGCTAAAGGATGAATCATGTCTGGAGGATACATGTGGTTGTCTTGAACTCTAGCTTGCAGTTAGCCAGTCCCAGTTTCTTCTCAAGTACAAATGTGTCAGCTAGGCAGGGCTGCCATTAAGGGCTGTAATGCATAACACCTCTTACTGCTGAATATGCTTGATTTTTCCTTGATACTATGGGTGAAATTGTCTGTTGATAGAATTCACCCACAAAGTAACAAGTTTGCTACAGGTGTGGAGAACAAGGCTACAGGTGACTCAAACCTTAGTGACAGCCCTGGTTAAGATGCAATACCAACGTGCAAGTGGTGTCCATTTTAACAGAAGCTGATCAACCAGTGACGGTCATTCCTAAAATGTAAAGATCATCCTTGAAAATTCTCAGCATTCTCCCATTTATCTCAATTCTTTGAACAAATTTTATGATGTCCCCTATATGTTTTCTGTCGGTTCAATATGCTGTCCTCCAAAACTAAGGTTCTTAGTTTTTTGCAGTTTTGTTAAATTTCTGGCAATTCTTACTTGAGTTATCACTTGTGTGTGTATCCAGCATGCTGCGCGATCAACTTCACAGATGGGCTCCTAACAAAGCAACTTAGCACTACACCGGAAGAATTTGAAAATGAAGATTTCACTCTGAAAACGCATCAAATGTTTCTGTCTAGTAAACTATGCCAAAGAAATTTAAAAACGCAACAATCACCTCCATTTTCAGAGCTTTTCAAAACGCAATGTTTTCAAATTCCTCCACTTTAGAGAGCATTTTTGAAAAGCTCCATTTTCCTGATGGATTGGTGTGGATGGTTGGACAAACTAGAAATGAAGCTGCGTTTTCAAATTTCGTCATAATGTAGATGCTGCCTTATTGAAGAGAATGAGAGTTATCATGACAGATGAAAAGAAAGTACGAGTTGAAACTAGTAACATTTAATGAGCAGGTATTCCAAATAAAATCCAACTCTAACAATGCAACTATTAAAGACTCTTTTATTTACAAATCGATATAAAAATAAACTAACAGAAATATTAATTTTCAAAGTATATATAGGTCACTACAAAACTATGTATTATGTAAACAATGAATAACTAAGGGTAGCCTTAGCGATTTAACATTGCTGCACTAAAATTGCCAAAAAAAAAATTCCATCCACATCAAGACGGAGCAATGTTTTCTTTGCAAAACTCCGAAGGATTTGCTTGGAATGATAAAAAACTGAGTAAATATAAAACATTATTTCATAGTTTTAAGCCCTTTCTGGAAGTGTAGATACCTTGAACGTGTTTCACAGCACAGACGCTTTGCATAAATGGTTCCTAAATTTGAATAACAATACTTTATACATCCTTAGCCTTGTAATTAGTGTTTCTAGACAAATGATTTTTCACATGAATGTGAGGCTTGGGATGTATAAGTATTGTTATTCAAATTTAAATATCATTTATTCTACGGAATGAAGAAAACAGATGAAGACAAAAGTCACTATCTTCCATTTGTGTTTATTAAGTGATTTTTGACTTCTTATACTCTTCATTTTTCCAGAAATAAGTTGGTAACCTTATCTAGAGCTGTCAAGTTGGACACTTAAACCCAAGCAACATCTGTTTGGCAAAACAAGGAGCTAATTACATATTTTCTTCCAAAATGTGTGACAAATCTGAATTCATCAATCATCGGGTGTGCTACAGGTAGAAATGAGAAATGGAGAGAAAAATGCAAATACTACTAACAGTGGAATAAGGATTGGGAACATCATGCTGCGTAAAACTTTTAATTTGTAATTAGAAATTCTCAAATGTCTGAAAGGTAAGTTGCCATTAATATTTATCAAATCCAGGCATTTCTGATCAACTTTCTTAATTCAGTGGCCAATTTCAGAATCCAGACATCAATGGTTTATTCTTGTTGCTGCCTTGTACTCTGGTTTTCAATTTTAGATGTGTAGGGACAAAATCAAATGTTATTTCAGGTGAGACCGAACACAATAATTATTCTTCATGAGTACAATGACCTTAGTACATTACTACGAATCAAAACTAATTTTTTGGCTGACAGAAAAAAACACAAAAATGAAACAACATTGTTTTGCACTCGAAACAAAAAGAAAGTCATGCTTGGATTTAAGCATCTGTTAGTGGGGAGAAACATGCCAACTCAACAGCTTAGATTGCGGCTATTTATTTAGGTGGGCCACTGTGTTTAACTACCGATTTACTAAATTCTGTTAACCCCCAAAATCATTTAATCAAACAAAGAAGTCAGAAACTGACCTTTCCAATCCAACATGGATTGTAACATCTACTAATGATTAAGGCTTGGATTATACTATCATATACTATCGAAGGTAACAATATTAATTTTGATTTACATCATCTTGATTGACAGTACCTGTTACATTGTTGCGAAGTAACACATGATGTAATCAACATCCACATGGTACCAAGCTAAAGTGATACCTTTCAAAATGCTTGCTGTCTCCCCTGCAGAGGTTGGGTTGCAGGATTAGGGGGCAGGGGGAGGGGAGAAAAAGGAGAAGGAAGCCATGCAGGATTGACAGGAGGCAGGTAAAACCATTCCCATCATTCCCTGTATGCTTTCCTTCCACTCTCCTCACCCTCCAGACTGCCAGCCCACACGTTCAAGACAGCACAGAAAAAACCTCTGCAGAGGAGAGACTGAGAGAGACATGCTTGTCTTAACCAGAAGTAGTTAAGCTATTTCTGCCAGTCTGTTAATTTGCAATATTGACATGTAATTGTTAATAACTGTTGTAGGTTACATGTAAAAGAAGACTGATATGACAAGAAAAGTTAGCTATTTACTCATGCTTAACAACATGGTAGTAGACTACTCTTGTTAACCCCCTTGAATTCCCCCATGTTAGATTTTTACCATAAAAAAGATAGATATTATAATTCTAATTTGTACATGTACCCACGTTGCAGTTTTTCTTAACCCTTTCAGCCACAACGTCACCATGTCTACAACAGGTCTACATATCTGTCTCACGGAAATTTCATACAATATAATGGCAAAATTTGGTGTTGCATAAGAACATTTCACTTGATAAATAGTTTGTTATTCCTAGCAGAAAACAAACTTAGTGAAGTTTGAAATAGGCCCCAGGGGTGGATCTAGGGGGAGGGTACAGAGGCTGCACCCCCCTTGAGATAAAACCCTCTTCTCCGTATTTGGTTTTAAAATTTGTACACCTCACCAGTCAGTTATGCTATTCCTTAGTGGTGCACCCCTCCTAAGAAAAATCCTGGATCCACCCCTGGGCCCAGATAAAATACATTACCTGCTATTATTTTGGCACTTACCAGTTATCAGAGCACCAATGCCTATTCGTTTTAAAATTTGTGCACCTCACCAGTCAGTTACGCTATTCCTTAGTGGTGCACCCCTCCTACGAAAAATCCTGGATCTGCCCCTGGGCCCAGATAAAATACATTACATGCTACTATTTTGGCACTTACCAGTTATCAGAGCACCAATGCTAGCTTAGCAGCAAAAACGAAATCATGCAACCAGTCACATTAGAGTTAACCACTTAACATGCATATTCTTTACAAATTATGAAATAACATACTGTGGTTTAAACATGTGTTATTCACATATTTGATTGTAAGCGATTGAATTACATACTAAACTATATGCGCAACAAACAAACTACATCTAGACAATCCTTTTTCTTTGTGCAACTGAATTACAAAACTTCATGGTATCATTGTTCTGAGGTAAATGTCTGAAGTTAAAATTATCCAAAGAAATAAATTGTCACCAAAGGTAACTTTCCAGTATGATCAACACAATCTAAAACGATTTTGATTTACTATTTTCTATTTTCGTTTTAGTATCAAAATGCCAGGGTAAATTTGTCCCTACTACATTAATTTTGCAATTTTGTCAACCATTCATTCAATATTCTCAATGTATTATGTGTTTCATTGTTAACTTTAAACATTTTAACTGTGACATTTGGGCAATTGATCCAAGTGTACTCCATCAAAGATTCAACCTAATTAAATTTTCTACCCTTTTCTTACTCAAATAAGAAAAAAGGCAACTACTTTTTCGTGATTTTAAAATTATTTACTAACCTGTTAGAACAAATCAACCAAGGTTGTCACCACAATGATTTGCATAACAACCTAAAGTTTCAAATATTGTCTTGTTACTGTAATCTAATTTCAATATTACCAGTTCAAAATAAACTTGCAGCTTAACCTAAGGAATGGATGGACCTAAGCTTAACCTAAGGTATGCATGGACATACCTTATAACCTAAACTTCAGAAAGCTTGCTAATTCCTTTAATAATTATTATTGCTTTGTTATTGAGATTCCTAATTAAATTTATCTTGATAACTAATTAAAGGGTTGATTACTTTTTTGAGTGACTGAAAAATATAAAAATTGTTATTAACTCAAAATAATTAATAATTATGTAACCTATTTATCCATGTTGATTAATGATCTGTTAACAGGCCCACACATCAAACAAAGCAGACAAAAAATGATTAAACAGCTTGGTTCATGTATGTTCAAACTTAATAGTTAACTCAACCTGGTACTGTTTAACTGCAAATAAATTTCTTAGCAAATGATAATAATATAATTTATACACTTACATACACTTTTCTAATGGTGCAAAACTTTAACTGACAAGCCATGTTATCACCTTTTTACCAAGCCAAGAAACACTATTTATCCAGTTCTTTGTATTGCTTTGAATCTGCCAGGTAGAAATCCTCCAGTTGCCATTGAAGGGTTTCAAATGTGGGCCGTTCCTGAGGCTCCTTTTTCCAACAGTCCATCATTATCTCGTACAACTTGTCAGGGCACAGGTTTGGTTTTGGCATTCTGTAGCCACGCTCAACATCTTCAACAACCTAAACCATAAACAATCAAAATGTAGTTTCACTCTGTCTTGATATTTAGCTGGAAAATGCTATTTTTCTGCGGCTCTAGTCTAATTTGTTACAAATAATGATCAACACGCAAGGTGTTCGTAATCTTCAGATTAAAGAAAGACCTGCCCAGAGGGACAAAGGGATTCCTTCTCTTGTCTAATATCCCCTAGTTTGTGTGGTACACTGAAGACAAATTAACAGGGTTTAGAACTACCTTTTCTAAAGGAAAGGCTGTAAATGTAATTAACTCTCTTTGCACCCCAGTTATATGATAAATACATTATTGAATCATGGTCAGGCACGTTTACTCTGTTTACCTGTCTATTATTCATCCCAGCGTAGGGTACTCGGCCGTAGGTCACCAATTCTGTCAACAGGATTCCAAAAGACCACACATCAGACTTGATGGAAAACTGGTTCTTAAGGCATGCTTCTGGAGCAGTCCATTTTATAGGGAATTTTGCTCCTTCATGGGCTTCATAGATATCCTCATCAATGGCCCGTGACAGACCAAAATCTGCAACTTTAACACTGTTACGATGTCCAACCAGGATGTTTCTTGCTGCCAAATCTCTGTGGACATAGCTGTGTTTTTCTAGAAATGCCATGCCTGCAGCAATTTGGGCAGCCATATCAATCAGATCGTCCATCTTCTTCTGGCGTCCTTCGTCACCACGGAGATATTCAAGTAAGCTTCCATTTGGCATCAGCTCTGTCACAATGTAAATTGGCTCCTCTCTGGAGCAAATTGCATAAAGTTGTACCAGTTTGTCATGAATCAACTTCTTCATGAGCTCAGCCTCTTCCAGGAATGCTGTGGGATTCATTGTGCCAGGCTTCAATGTTTTGATAGCCACAGGGGTGGTGTCATTCCAAACTCCCTCCCAAACCTCACCAAAATTGCCGGATCCAAGACGCTGAATAAGCCTGAGTGAATCACGTTGTATTTCCCATTCATCTACAGTGTTATGTGATAGGCCTATGGTCTGGGGTTTTTCAGTCTGAAAAGGCATAATATTATAATAAAAAAAGTCAATCTGACTATTTCTTGAACACATAGCTACATTTATAGCAGGAGTTTGCTTCTTCTTAAGGCCGTACAATGACAGATGATTTAAAAATATGTCACACAAAACATCAAATAAACAGAAAATCTTGCTATAATTGTGCAAAGTTTTTTGGCCACTGAGATCTTGGCTTCCCTGTAGGATTCAATTTTACAAGGAGATAGCAAATGACAAAAATCATTTACAGAAGACAATATTGATTTAAACTCTACTTGGAGTATAAACAAAAAATTGGTAAAGATTAACTTTCAATAGTGGTTGGCCAAAAATTACAAAATGAGACGTGTATATTTTCGATAATTTTCAAACTTAAACACTGTCTAGAGGTAAGTCAAAGTATCCAGAGGGATGGTTGCACAGTTCAGCGCATGTGCAAGCTGAGACGTAACCACCCAATTCCACTGTGTATAATTAACCCAATCAGATGCGAGTAGAATAATGATACCTCACTCGTCTGGTCTAGAATAAAAGCATCGGGCCAAGTAACAAATTCAATGTTCAATTCTAAATTTGCCATTTTCCATCTAACTCTGTTTTATCTTACGTAAAATCTGGACACCAGTCATTATGCTAGCCTTTGTGTAGCCCTGCAGTTACTCAAAGGCTATCATTTTGCAATTGCTTTCACGAAATTAAAGGTCTGTGATTTCTGATATTCATCTTGTTAACAGAAAAATGAAAATGTGTGTTACGCATGGAGTAGGAACATATGAAAGGAACTCTAATGAGAAATCTCCTCTTTATGTCCTTTATTGTCCGGTTTTCACTTCTGACTGTGAAATTTTCAAAGGCAAATTTCCTGCAAGAGTCATTTGCAGGCTTTCGATTGTTTTATACACAATGAAACTGAACGGTTAACATTGGAGCTTGCACATGTGCCGAGCCTTGAAAACGTCCCTTTAACTTTATACTACCGATAGAAATTACACATGAAAGGAATTAATAAGCTTATCTTAAGAGCCACTCACCTTGACACATGCTTTTTTAAGAATATCGCACAATCCATCTGCAGTTCTAGTATAATGCTGAATCAAATCCGACAGTGAGGTGAGGGGATTGTTGTGAGCGATAAAGAAATTGCCAGTCTCGGTGGTGCGAATTTTGTAATGCTTCACCATGTCACCATCCTTCACAGACAAGGCATAACCCCCCTTGTCACTGTCACGCACCAAGAATGCTCCATGTTCATTGGGTGGTGTCTTCAATAACTTTTCTGCTTCTGGTCGCTTTATGTCACCAAAATACCAACTACGCAATAAAAGAAGAAAGGGAAATTGAATGAGAACAACGTAAATTACTTTCTGTAACCACCTACGGTATCCACTTCTTCCCTGATTTTTGAATGATTGTACAAAAAGCAGGTAAACTCAGGGTAAATTCAGTTTGGAAAAATTGCTAAGTACTGCAGTCCCATTTAGGCCACTTCCCTGGAGGACACCACCAGTATACCAGTCAGACTTGGAAGCAGCTGAACAAGTATGGTTATGTTTACAACAATGAATTTGGTCTCTGGTCGCTTTCATGCTTTCTGTGCATGATTAACTGGTAGAAAGAGCTGATTTGTTCAAGTTAGTCTGCTAACAGACTAATATGGGACTAATTATATGTTGACTGCTTGTAAGTTGGGGACGGTAGAATCTGTTCTTGCACAAGAACTATTTGGAATCAGTCTCACACGGTCTTGCCTGAGATAGAACCAAAAAATTTTATATAATGGTAAAGAATTTAATAGGTGATTATCAGTTGACTATCCTTAATAATGGAAAGAAGTACTCAGTGCTTAGCATTTTAACTTTAGCATGACTGTTAAAACCTAGTTTATGTAAATGATACGTAAAATACTTCTTGTGCACAGTCTCAACAAGGTCAATAATATTATTGTGCAGTTACTGTACATGTGAATCCCTTGACAACCAAGTGGAAATTTGCATAAGTATCAGGAAGAAAGACTGGATGCTGAAATGCCAGTAGGTGATGATCCATCTTGTGTTAATCCTTGCTTTGTTTAAACAATTTTCTTTAGGATGTCTTTTATACTCATTTCAGGCAATTTTACTGGGCCTTCCGTGCACATCCATAGCTACCTAAGTTCTACTCAACCTCATCAAGAGAACAATTTGTTTTCACAAGTATGTTAGTTAATATTCCAAAGCATATGGACAATTAGAGATAATTTTCCTCTTTTGTGTAACAAATATGTTTTGCAGACAGTTCTTTTGAATCGCTTAAAGATCTCGCGAGAGAAACAGTCCAAAAATAAAGCATTGTTTCAAGGAAGAACAAGTCGAGGCAACTAAAGCAACAACAATTTCCGGGTGTTTGATCATTGAGACCCCATTACTTGATGAATCATAAATATGTAACGTTATACTTTCTTTCACTTTTTAACCTTCAGTTACTGTAAGTTTGACAGAAATATCCTTTAAAGCAGAACTGAATCAAAGAACTGCCAATTAAAATTGAAATAAAAAGGGCAAAAGACTGAGCAAATTCAAGCTTCAACATGAATTCCAAAAAAGTAAGCTATTTAGGTGACCTCTTGGTCAGTCTAAACAGAGAACACATTCCAAACCACATAACTTTGACTTTCGCGTGTTCGTGCCTCTCTATCTCTCTTTTTAATTACATAAAATAGTCTTGTAATAAAAAAAAAAAGTATAGGATGTAGAATTGACTTACTCTTCTGCATCCAAAGATTGGACCTCAGCCACATAGTTGCTTGGAATGAAGCCTTCGCGGCCAGTATCTCGAGACCGAGCTTTCCACCAATCGTTTCTTAAAGTCTCGGGGTATACTTCAAGAACCTCACCCTTTTCGAAGCTCAAATCTTCCTCTGTTCGTGCATCATAGTCGTAGAGAGCAACGTAAAGGGGCTTTACAGCACTTGGCGGTGAGCTTGGCGGTTCTGGAACGTATCTGCCCTCTTGATCGGGTTGAACTCCGGTAACATTTACCTCGGGCGTAATTTCTTTCAAACTTGCCGTGGAATTTGGGCCATTTTGCCCGTTCTTAACGTCACCTCTTCCGTCCACATGGGTCTCCTTACCCATGCAGCCTCCCATGGGTAAGAAAGAATCAAGACCAGCACCCAAAAATCTGTATACTTTACAACCTGGTCTCTGTGTGATCTCGAATGTTTCTTCAAGGGACACAGTTCCGGGATTGCGCACTCCCACTATTATCTCTGCCCAGGCCTTCACTCTCGATTCCAGTCGAGGGCACATTGGTGACTAGCTCCCCTCCCAGCCTTGCGCAGCTCACTGATCACCTTCGGTTTCCTCCCTTGGATCAACATTACTTGAAGAGTTATTTCTGCATTTCTACCTAGACTTATACCTTTAGCTCTTAAATTCACTAGTTTCCGAAACGGGGAAAAGTCAGTTTGCGTTTCGCAATTTTTGGAGCAACCATGGGTTGCTGCTGTGGAAAGACGAAGACGAAGAAGAAGTATGAAACTAAGGGTGAGTCTGGCAGAAACTTGCCGCCAAACAACGGCCAAGCGAATGATACGGAAGCCCAGAAACGTGTCTCCGCTCCAGCAGAGAGTGTGAATTTCCACCAGCCGTCTTCTATTATGTCCAGTCATTCGATGATGCAGCCGTCCAAAGGCATAACAGTGTTTGTCGCTCTGTATGATTACGATGCGCGTACCAACGAGGACCTGAGCTTCAGGAAAGCCGAACGTCTTCAAGTAATTGACAACACGGATAGCGACTGGTGGCTGGCCAAGTCTCTAACCACTCACAAAGAAGGCTATATCCCAAGCAATTATGTGGCACCTGAACTAAGTGTGAACGCCCAGGAGTAAGTATTGTAACTTTTTTATTTTCGTATTGTTATGCGCATGAAGCCGGCCAGAAGATTATGATCCCCGACTGATCTTTACACATCCTTTAGCTATACCGGACGTGGATAGTTTTATGATCCGTCGCCCACCAAATTAGCCAGAAAGCTTAACACATTTAAGGAAGCTGTGTTAGATCTCGCAGAGTTTGGTTCTTTCACACATGAATGCATAGTTGCGCAAGTAATAAACCTATTGAATGGTGGTAAAATTTGGATCACTCCATCCCGTGCGCATTCACGAGGGTGAAAGTTTCATTTCCATTTACCATGTGTGATGCTTTGGAAGCGATCCAGGGGTTTTCGTATGAATGCTGGATGTCTCGCGCTCTGAAATTTTTCAGATCTTGTTCCAGCTCGCCTGAAACGCAGTTTTACTTCCGGGATAAAACTTGTTGTCATTTGATGGCTTCCATCCCTTTGAGCATTTTTTGTCATGCAGATAAACTATTGTGTTCTTGGAATTTTAGATTTTTGGCAAACTTTCAGCTCTAGTTTGAGGAAGTGGTTTTGACAAGATGTAATCTAAGTTCTTAAATGTCAAGAATTAATACTTTATTGTTTCTTTATAATCAAAGAAAACTTTTGCCAATAACTAACTGTGTTTTGTATTTTTTATCAAATTATGTTTATTAGTTACTTGTCTGGTTGCTACAATGTATGTTGCAAACTGTCTGGTTGGGTCATTTATTTTTTCTTGTGCTGACTGCAATGCAAATCAGCGTTTGATGGTGTTCAAAGTTGTCAATTTGTTTTTTGTCAGCTTTTGTTTCGTCTACACAGCTGTTGTCAGTAGTTAATGACTGCAGCCTGAGCAGATGTCACTTTATGTAGCTTACAATAATGAAGCAAGTGAAACATTGTGCGCTAGATGAACTGGAAAACTAGTGAAATAATTAAAAAAAAACCAGTAGTTTACACCCGTTACCTTTCAGAGGTCCTCTGAAATATTCCTTAAGTAGCATCATTGTTTATTCCTCAACTCCAGGAAACATTTAGAGTAATTTTGTAATTCTGTACTAACTCATTCATTTTTTCTAGGTAAGTAGGCTTCATGGTATAAATGTACCAAACAAGTTCTGATGTGGTTATAGTTGATCGGTTGAATTCACTTATTTTTGTTTTCGGTAGCTGGTTCTTTGGCAAGATAAAACGTGCAGATGCTGAAAAGAAGCTTCTGGCCCCTGGAAGTCCATCTGGCACTTATCTTATCCGTGACTCGGAGACCATGCCTGGTAATTATTCATTG
>Ga0126339_10002779_pt1 | contig 12591 bp, 9 predicted proteins | sample OrbTmetagenome_2_FD_92532 | JGI IMG/M metagenome (GOLD analysis project Ga0126339, IMG submission 92532) | Coral microbial communities from Petempiche,Puerto Morelos, Mexico - Orbicella T R C metagenome | ecosystem: Host-associated > Invertebrates > Cnidaria > Coral | place: Petempiche,Puerto... | reverse complement strand
GGCGCAATTTGTTCTAAAAATAGAATTATTGTCCCATAACATGGGGACAACCCCAATGCTAGAAATGGCGCGCGCTTACGGTCTCCGTCCCCGATTATGGCTCCTGATAGAACCTACATGCTATCGATAGTGGTTAACATCGGTCTTTTCGACACTAAAATCTAATAATTAAAAGGCAACGAAAATTTACTTGATATGCAGGAAAGAATTACAGTGAAGACACTCGAACCATTTGCACTGAGCATGAACATGACATGAACATGTTTTTTTTTATGATTATCCAATGAGGGATTGTCATATAAACAGAATGCTTATCCGGCCTTGGTTCATATGAGTGGGCCTCACTGGATAGTGATAAAAAAATAATGTACGAAAAGTGTTCATGGTCCTCACTTTAATAACTTTGTGCGATTTTAATCCTAAAAAAGAATTTGCTACGAAGTTATCATTGTTCATTCGCTTACAGTTAGTCATTTCGCCCGGCTTCAGAGAAGTTAAAAAAAGCAGCATCAACCAATCACAGAGAAAACACGGATTCGCATGCTTACGTCGTCACTTTGGAATTTTTTGCTACGAGTCCCCAACGGTCCTGGGAAGGGGCGGGGGTGAATAGCGTACATGAAGATGGATGTTGTTTTCTCAAGCTATCGCTTTTCTAATTTCCCTCACAACCCTTTCATTTCAATATTCATTCTGCTGTCACATTTTTTTTATTATTTTGTTTTAAGTCAGGAGAAGACGTGGATCATTTTTCTCAGTTCCTTGTGGATGGGTCATGCCATGTACTTTTCTCTGGGGAACTCCAACAGCCTGGCATCGGTCGATGTTTCAGCGGGCTATGTGGGATTAGAGGATTATGTGCCTTGCGTTGTGGGCCCCCTCATGTATGTAGCCACATACTGTGGACCTATTTTGTGGCTTATTGCTGCCGTGTTGTCTATCATCCGAGACGCCCGAGATATTACAAGGTAAGACTGCGGTTGCAGATCTTTTACCTTCATTAAGGGCATGTTATAAACACCTTATAGAATGGACAGGAGGTCTGTGACTGCCGCCAAGACTCTCCTACACTGCAGTCCACCCTCTTTTTACCAAATTTTATAAGAGACTTGATAGTGTTCTTAACCTTGATTTTAATATTCTACTCTATTTCCAATTCATTTTGTTCAGGTTGCAGAATTCTCTCTACCAAGCTTGTTACGTCATCACCCTTTGCCAGGCTTTGGTCTTGTGCGTTTACTGTACGTTGGTATTTGGTCAGAGGTATCACCTGTTCGTTTGGAGTGTTTTCTCACCCAAGTTGTTGTATGAAGCATGTAGAACATTTCTGTTATCTTTGTTTGTTTTTCTTGTTCTTTACTTGATGAGTTTTGTAGTGAGAATGAAAGGAACTGAAGCCGAGAAATCCGAATAAGGAATTCGTCATTAGGACCCGTTTGCTCGTACATCATTAATTGTAAGTGAAGAATGATCATCGCAGTAAATTTTCCAATTTAAGCAATTGGAAAGAAGAAGCCTGAAAAAAATCAGGGCGCTGATTTTTTCAGGCTTCTTCTTTCCAATAGCTTAATTTGGAAAATTTACTGCGGTGATCATTCTTCACTTTCATTTACAACCGCAGTTCAAATATGAATTATTTCATATATACTTCACATCATTAATTGTTATCGAGAAGATGGATCCATTGAAGAACAGTGTAAATTACTACGATTATCAGTTGAGTGAGGCATGACGGAGTTTAGGTGACGAAGTTTTGGACTTAAAATTACGGTGTTGCTACGGGTAGCTTTCCTCGTTTTCAATGATAACGATATCGTGGCCTACAATTTCGCGCGCTTTGCTGCCAATGACATCAAAGGCCAACAAGTTGCCACTGGAAGCGGAGCCAGTTGCCCATGACAACAACACTAGTTGAACCGTAAAACCTGGTCACCACACTTTCGTCGCGTCTTACTCAACTGATAAACCTAAAAGCATCTCCTGCGATCGCTAAAAGGACCTCGCAGTTTATTTATGTATTATTTATTCGTATATTCTTCCACTTCCTATTCAAGTACAACAATTTTAAACAACTAGAGTAGGAAGAAATAGAGAATTGCAGTTGAAGAATGTCAGTGTGTGGTTTCACGCACGATATTACGGCCGATAAGTGTTTATAAAACCCTCAATAATTCTATTTCAGTCAGTTTTATCGATATTCTTTGTGTAATAGATTTAATTTGCTAGTTTTCGGTTTCTACAGACTTTGATTGGCGGCTCGAACCTTGAGCTCGCAGTCTTAAGTTCAAAAGAGTGGGTTTTTTTTCGTGATTCGTGAATAGCCTTATTTTTTTCCCCGTAATATCTGAAATGGCTAGTTTTTTGCGACCCTATGTGCCACGTAGCACATTTAGTTAGTTAGTTTTTTCTCGTGAATCGTGATTTTGTTAGTAACCGTGAACCATGATTTTTGAAAATGAAATGAGAATTAAACTTTCAATTCGTCGTGTAATTTTGATTATGGTGTCCATTATTTTCGAAGTAAAGGCAATCTGTTCGTTCCCTCTGCATTAGTCTTCAGTGGAACGTGGTTTTCCTTTTGCCTCTTGTCGAGAAAAGAACAAGGCTAGTCTTTGGACATTAACTTTCAAAATCTCATTAATTTTGCAGGCTTGAGTGAAAAATGTCCCTTTTTTTCGTGTTGCGTGAAATGTCTATTTTATTTTCTGTGAATTGTGAAAAAACTTTTCCATTTTCCCTGAAACGTGATCTGATCTAGACCACCCCTCCCTACCACCCTCTGAATATACCTTTTCACCAGAAGCAAGGTCTACTGCTATGGCAATTTTACTTCCTGAATCGATGATGAAAAAACAGTCAGTTTCCAGTCATTTTAATTCAATACGGGACACAATTTTCTTTATTCATGCCTCATTGTGTTTCTTTTCGATTTCGTACAAACAACACGTTTGCCATTGTTTAACAACTTCACTACAATAAAACGAATACATATGATTCTTTTGTTTCCACAGTGGAGTTTGTTTATCTTTTCATATAAATAACAGGAAGTAGGCTTACCAATATTGATTCAGAAGACGACATGGCGCTCAGTAGAATATAATCAATCTAAGTTTCTATGCTAAAGGAAAAATAAGCGTTCTCTTAACAGATAAAAGTTCAAAATTCAATTTTCAACGGATTCGCCGAATAACGTGTAGATAAATTTCTTAACAGTATCTCTATAGCTCACATAGATTAATGTTGCAAATTTCGCATAGTTATATAATTTCAAGTTTGTTTCGAGCTCACACATTCGTCGACACTCACTACATTACGTGTAACCTGAACTATTTCTAGGGCTGAGCAACATACTTCACAAAAGCATGTATTAAAGATATTTCTTGTGGATTTAATACTGTGAGTTGCTGATTATTAAACTGTCTGTCGTTACATTTCAATTGGCACCCAATTCAGCCATTTCATGAATTCCACGAACGACAGTTTGCCATTGCGGTGACTGTCCAACTCTTTAAAAAGTTTTCCCGAATCCACATTAGCGTATCCAATGGCGGTAATTAGATTTTTAAACTGCGTTTTGTCCAGCGTATCGCTGTCATCTGTATCAAAACTCTTGAACATCTCCACAGCTTGGCATAATTTACCAAATCTTGATTTATCGTTAATATTTTGAAATCGTTCACCGCTTCTCAGCCAGTTGAAAAACTCTTCGAATGACACACTGTGTTCTCCAGTTTGGTCCAACAGCAACATATAAATACAGGCTTGTTCAGGGTTTAATCCAAGGTCACCCTCTAATAAATCCTTCAGTTCTGACCTATCAAGCTTGCCATTTCTCTCATGGTCGTATTTATCAAACAGACTGTGAATGGCGATTTCTGGAGCGTCGCGAAAGAAGTAAGAATTCCCTGCTTGCATTTTCAAAGTTCAACTTGAAACTTTCCTTCAGATGTAAAATCTTTGTAGCCTTTTTTAATTACTTGTGTAACGTATTACGCATTTGTTTTTATACAGCCGGATGCTAAAAATAGAAGCAACCGTCATTTCTTAATCTAGTGGCGCGTAACATACGTGATTTGAAAAATGCATGCTTACTGACACGGTCATCAGCATCATTACATATGCACCAAAAACCTGTGTCATCTGTCACTGTCTATTTTCAAAACACTCATTCATAATCATCTCTGTGTGTAAAAATTGCGTGCTGCGATTCGCTAAAATCCGTCTCTCTACAAAAAGTGATTTGCATGTATGTTATTCTTTCATTAGAGTGATTTTACTTCGCCCGTGAAAAGTTTATACCACTATGATTTCATTGTTTTCAATTTGATACAAATTCTTAGATGCTGTTTCACGACTAAATAAAATCAGCTAAGGCCTTTCTTGGTCTTCCTTTCAAAATATTTCTTTTAATGACGCAGTAAAAACAGGTGTATCCACTCGCCTACATCTTGAATTTCGAAATAATTTCTTGTGATCTCGGGTTTTCTTTCCTGTTTTGTAAAACGAGCAAACTGTTGTCGATTTTATAGGTGTCTGGCGAGAGAGAATGATTAAATTGAAACGATGTACCCAAACATTGAACATCTGATTCCCTTTTTCATCAAATGTCTGAACTTCAGGCAATTCACGTGACAGATTTGCTGAATGGGTTTCCCCTGAAGAATGACGTCACACCGCTGAAACGTACACCGACGGAACACGATTTGATTGGCCGTTATCAATTAAGTAATGTTGTGAAAGGAACGTCGTAATAAACACGGATTACTAAGCACACGTTTTGTTTCCATCAGTTAACATACATGTAAGAGGGTTTGTTTTGATAATAAGATCGGAAGTCGTTAGTAACCACAAAACTTTATTTCTCTAAAGCGCGGGGTCACGTACAGATCAACATAAGCGGGAAAATTAAAATTCAGGTCGTCAGATTTAGGGACGGAACAATATTTTTTTGAGGAGGGGGGGGGGGGGGCAATTTCCAAAAAAGATTCCTGCCAGCAAAAACTGCTGGAAAAATAGTCGTGCAAGGGGAGCCATGGGCCAAATATCGAGCAAGTGCTTTCCACTGTCGAGGTCCTATTTTTGATGTGAAAAGAAATTCTTGCACAAGCTATTGCCCACCACAAAATCGTGCACAACCTAAAGGTGAGACAAAAATTTCATGCCTCAATAAGTTGCCCACCCCTCTCTAAAAAATAATGATTCGTCCCTTATCATGTTTCAGTGGTAAAAACCAATTAAATACAATCCTTACACGAGGTTTAGTTTACTAATCTTTCCATTTTGTATGAGGAACATGACATCAATAAATAACACTTCTTGAACAAGTCCATATCGCGTGAAATTGGTATAAATATTTTACAAAAACAAAATTGTATTCACCGAGAACTATATACATGTTATGCAATTGAATATTATGTACATCTTCAATAAATAACGCTTGCTATAAAATAAGTTAAGTTAGAGTAAATTTTACATTGCATAGTCTGACTGAGTTATAAGCTGCACTGAGTTTCTTGTCATATCACGCCTCCATAATCGCTTGCTAACAACTCGCTATCTAGTCGTCTGTTAGTTGAAAACCGGTATCCATTTTAACCACACCATGAACTCCCAGAAAGACACTTTTCCATTTTCATCTTTGTCCATTCTCGCGAAGGCTTTATCCATGTTGATGGTTTCATAACCAAAGAACTTCATCATCCGTTCAAACTCAGCTCGGTCGAGCGTATCGCTGTCATCTGTGTCAAAACTCTTGAAATAGTCGAAGGCTTTGCACAAGCTGTCAAATTTTTCTTTGTCGTTTAAAACTTCGAAATTTTCCTCGCTACGAAGCCAGTCACTGAATTCTTCAAATGAAATGCGGTGGTCTCCGTTCTTGTCCAACAGCAAAAAGTACACCCAGGATTTTTCATGTTCGAGGCCCAAATCTCCTTCTAACAAAGTTTGCATTTCTTTTTCTTCCAATTTACCGTTTCCATTCGTGTCATATTTATCGAAGAGGCTTCGTACCACGACTGTTGGAGCCTTTTTGTCGAAAAAACTGAGTCCGGCTTGCATTATTGAGAGATTTTGCTTACTGTTTCAACGTTCAGCTTTAAGCTAGAAGTTCTTCTGTTCTTGTGTTTTTGCTGGAAGAGTGTACCTGCTCGGTTTATATCGCATTTCGTAATCCAGGTCGCGTCTAAAAATACACCCACACGTAACCTTCGTTTTGTTGTCGATTTTCGGCCAAGGAAATGTCCATTATGTCGACACTGTGTGACTTAAGCCTGGTTCAGTATTGACGAGGCCCGACTTGTTTACTTCAAAACGCGAAATTTTAACGCCCAGTAGACGTGCTTCCCGGCGGCGACGTGACGTCATTGACCATAAATGGATAAAATAAGTGTAAAATCGGTGCTCATAGTCTTTCTACGAGACCGCGAGATATCCTGTTGTTTACTGGACAATGTCATGAAAGAGGATGTACGTTTAAGTGGCGAATTTGTTGTTTATCTCACGTGCAACTTGTCAGTTCGAAACACAGGCTGTAGCTATCACTTGCACTGCACTCTGACAGAGCGTTTCACAAAATTAACTAAGTTTTTCTCATTCATGGCTGTTCGTTTCTCTTATGTATGCTAAGTCAATTTATTCAGTATCACTCCATCTTAACTGGAAAGAAGGTCACGTAAAATGTTGGTGTTAATTGTTTTTTATAAGCCTTTGTTTAACCACAAATCATATTTACAAAATTATACAAACAACAGTTACTAAGGAAATTACTCATCGGGCGGTTGTCGTCCAAGTTTCCTGTTATCAACCTCAGATACAGCCGCAACAAAACACACTTCGTAAAATCTACTAGCTACGAGCGTGTTTCATTACTTTAGGCTTCCCTTACTCCAATGTCCTCTTCCAGGAATTCGAAACAGGATTTTTCATGACTTTTACGCTGCAATTTTCGCCGTCACGCTTGTGACGTCATACACACAGCGCGAATAGACCGAGATCGGCGCTTCATAGAACTAGACTTGACTACGTACGGAGCTTCCCTCGCTCAATACAATTTCTAGTGACAAAACAAACTGGAATGCAGGCTACACGAGATAGATACAATCAGATGCACAGGGTGGCTTTTCTCAGGACATTGATCCCATATAAGAGCCTATGTCCCATATCACGGTATGTTTTCCAGTTGATAAGCTGATTAATATTCGGCGGCGACAAATCGTACTCTACAGAGACAAGATTATCAGATTAACGTCGGCTGCTAGAATTTGCATTTTCATGATCGCAGCCTAAAACCACCTCGAAGTCCACAGTCAATCTAACTTATTTCAATAGCCAGGATTTGAAAATTTATTGTAAATCGTTTTCGAGTTTGGTGCGCCGGAATTTGGCCATTGGGTACTTCAGAGAGCAAGAGGCGACTCAAAAGTTGCGCGTCAAATATTCGAGAATAAATCTGAAAATGTGTTCTCTAAAATATTATGCTAGTTCAATGAGCAAGTTAAAGATTGACTTTCGACTAACTGACCTTGGACGCTTGATCCAGTTTGTACCCCTGTTGCCGATGCTTCCCTTGTGTGACCGGCCCGAGAGGTCAACACCGAAACTCAGAGAAGACTAACGAAACCAAGTCAGTACTTTTGGAAAAGACTCTAAATGATGAAATGACGAAATTTCATTATGGTTAGACTAAATAGCGCTCAAATTAGCCTAGATATCACTAACTCGACAGTGTTTCGCTCTCAATAATTTTAAGGATTAATCCTTACAGACACCTTTAGCCCACATTGACTCTCACCCGTGGTGCCATTGGGTCATTTCGTGTTTTAAACACTCTCCGAATTGTCTTATTTAACGAAAAATATGGCAATTTAGGACCAAAACTAACTCAGCAAAGAAATTGCTGTTCTTCTGCGCTTCATGGTTGGAATGCCGAGGTACACTTGTTCTATAAGGACATAGAAAGACGACACAATGTGAAGTTTTTCTTCTCTTTTAAGAAGGCGCAAAGAAATTCAAAGTCGCCACATTCTCACTGAACAAACCCAACTGTAGTTTTGGCAAGTAAAGGTTTCCGGAAAGTGTGTACAAATATGTACCTAAATGGATCGTATGACATCATCGGAACGGGTGCACGTAATTCCTGTCAACAACAAGCTAACAACACTTCCTTTCAGAACCCGCAGTAGTAAATCAAAGAGTGTGCTTGTCACGCTACGAAAACCGCATCCCCAATATGACGGCTCTACTGTCGTGATCGGAGCCCAAATTTTGGAGATTCCATTTATATACATTCCTTACAAACTTATTAATTCGCGGACACAATTTATTTTTGAGACATCAGTTGAGAGCGAAAAGTTCGATATATAAGTCATTCAGTCTATTAAACTACCTTACACAGCACATGAAGGAAAAGAAACTGTCCTAAAATAAGACAGCTCGAAACTAACGTAAGACTACAAGTTGTCCGTGCTTTTCATTTACCTAGGACTCCTTGCTAGCCGTGATTTAAGCGCATGAGAGCAGATGCAAAGTGAATTAGAATCTTGGTGCGCGAAAAAAGGGGCGCAGACCTCGAGGGATGACTTCCATATAAAAATGACGGGGGCACTCGTCGTATCTTTCAGGGGTAAAAATCGCGGTTTTAGTACCTGTTAGGGTATTTGGCCTCAGAAGGTCCACAGCAGGAGCTTTTGCAGTACCTTTTAAATTTAAGGTATTGAGCCGAAAAAAAACATGACACTGGGAGATAATGTGTTGTGCAAGAATTGGTACCTCTTAGGGGAGAAAAAAAATCAAGCCACGTCCACAAAACAAGATCTTCGTGCCCCTTATGGGTCTTTTTCAAAATTTCCGACGACCACCCCACTCTTTTTCATATGGGAGTCCCCCCCCCCGGGGCGCAGACAGGTGTTTGTCATTGCTCTATTCAGTACCCCCTCCCCAAATTTCCCTAACGCTCCTTTGTACTCTCCGAATGGAAACCACGTTCTAGACTATCGACAAACTGAAGCGCTCAAAAGACGTGTGCATAACAGAGATGAACATGCTATATATTGGTTTCCGGCAAAGTCCGCATTATTCAGACTGGCTTCTTTTCAGTTACGGAGGGAACTAGAGACTGCTTACAGACACAATGATGTTTCAATAAGTTAGAGTTCAGAGATCGAGGCCAGTTATTAAAAGGCTGGATAACAGATCATAACTATCAAGTGGATAGCGTCATCCACCCTTTGAACAACTGGCCCCTGAAAAGAGTATTAAAAAAGCAAAAAGGCAAAGGAAGTCTACGTCGGGCCAAGTGACCCATACCATCGGAATTTATCCCGGTATGAGGCAACTAGGGATCTTTCTAATGCCCCCTGGATGGGATACTAGTCAACCTATAGCGTTAAATATCCCGGTATACTTTTACAAACCTTTAAAGGCAGTTTTGCCGAGGAACACTTGAACTCGGTCGACCCCTCAATCGGGAACCCCAATGCGCTAACAATTGGGTCGTCGAGAATGATCTTAGCCATAACTAAGTTTACTCCGATCATTTTTTTTCCTTTTCTCCCTTTTCTTTTAGCTTTTAATTTTAATAATCTTTAATGTAGAGACAATTAGTGGATTTGACGCTATAAAAATATTTTTAGTATTATTTCTTATGCTAAAAAAGCGGAGAATTTCATGATATGAAAGGCTGTATTACCATCAAAGACGGTTGCCTGATGATAAGAGGCAGTTGATTCCATAACAAGCTCAAATACCTGGCCACAAATTTTCAAAATGAAACACTGACAAAATGTACTCTTCTCTACGCAAAACAATAGAAGCGTCAGAACCTCAGTGTAAAGGGTTGTCCCCTGTTCGCTTAATTACGTAATATCCAAAGTTATGAGCTCTATTGGTTTCAGCTGCCGGTCTTCGACAATGCCGCACAATGTCACGAGTCGCTATTTAGCGTCAAGACATGATTTAAGAATTCCGGGTATAATGTTGTGTAAGGTGATCGATTTTCCATTTCAAATTTTATTATCATCATCATCATCATCATTATTAATTATTGTTAATTATTGTTATGATGATGATAGTAGTATTAGTATTAGCTGTAGTAACCATGATATCCTGATTAGATACGGAAACATGTTTTACAGGTTTAACAGACATCAAATTATGTAAATATTATAGCATTTTGTAAAGCTTAGCTCTAGTTTTTGTCACAATAAACACTCCTCTAATTGCAATTTTAAAAAAAATTAATATTATTATTATTATTATTATTATAATTACAGAAATTATTTTAGGGAAAAAATTTAACGAACAACAGAATTTCTGAATTATTTTTACCATATGTATCTAATATAAGATTCGAGTTTTATCTCATAATAATTGTTATTATTATAATTTACCTTTACTTGTGTACATAGCCACTTAATTAATGCTTGTAAATGCTTACAGAGTATAATTATGTAGGTAGGCTATTGAAATTGTTTTACAGAGATTATTTTGGGAAAAAACTTAAGGAACAACAGAATTTCTGAATTTTATACCAGATACATGTGAGATTCAAGTTTGTATGAAAAGTACTCAATATAATTTGTTATTATTATTATTATTATTATTATTATTATTGTTGTTGTTGTTGTTGTTGTTGTTTATGTTTCAAATATAAGTAAATTTTGCTGATGGAAACAACCTAGGACTGGCCCTGAACTAAAATTTCAGCGCCGGAAAAAGACCTGGTAATGACATCTGAAATGACTAAAACCCCACACCACCACCCCGCTAGGTCTATTTAATAATCTCTTCCTCTCTTTCTTGAAATTGACGGATATCAATCATTTCTGCCTCGCCTAAATTACTGTTTGATAAACATAACTTTTTCCTGTTAGACTTTTCAGGGAACGTTGCGCGTGTTTTGGTTTTTCGTCCTGAAGGTGGTGGTGAAATTTAATTATTTATGCTGCTCTTGCGAAAAACCGACTCGACATGGTTTTACCGTTTGCAGTTTTTGTTAAAGAACGGTAGTAGAAAAGATTTTCCACCACCATTTATACTTTAGATCTACTTTTTTAAAAAAAAAAAACCTTCTGTCGCGTGCTTTTCATCAGCGGAAATGACGTCACAACTATGGTGTAAAGTACAGTAATGGGAGGAGTAGTCTGAAAGGTTATTTGTCTGTATATGTTTTCTGTACAAAGTCCTTATTCCATTTTGCTTGTGTTCCATGCTAAGAAGAAAGTCTATCTAAATATGAGTGCTTGTGTTATGCGTGTCACTGCACAAGTCAGCAGTTCTGCATTAAATATTTGGCACAAGAGCAGGAGTAGCTGGGAATGGATGTTTGTTTGCCATTCTGACAACCCCGGAAGTACGGTGAAGTCACAGGTTCCTCACGTTTGTTTGCGCTCGTGTCAGGAACGTGCTAAATCAATTAGTTTCCAAGAATTGAGAAATTTAATTCGCAATTCGTTCTAAAATTAGTAATTACACCAAACCACCGCTATAAAAAGGAAACCCTATCCACTGTCTGCATAAAAACGTCTCAAGCAGCGACTGAATGATCAACTCTTCGCAAACGATTCTAAGTTAAAGATGTCTGGCGGATTTAGTTATTTCGATCGAAACGTTCCATCGATCGCTATCCACAGTCTTTTTGATAAATATGATATAAGAAGAGACGGAAAACTCGACGAAAGAGAGATGAAATCTTTCCTGGAGGAAGCGCTGGGTCTCGACTTTCATCAGTCGGAAATTTACTTCTTCCTCCTGGACAAAGACGGTGACCAAGGAATCTCGTATGAAGAATTCAAGGACTGGCTTCGGAGCGGGGAAAGATTCCAAAGATTGGACGATCGCTCCAAATTTCAGCGCGTCTGCATGGCGTACGAATATTTCAAAACATTTGACACCGATAACAGTGGTACGCTGGACAGAAGCCAGTTTGAATTGATGATGAAATACCTCGGCCACCATCACCTTGACATGGATAAGGTCTTCGCAAAAATGAACAGACACAACAATGGAAAACTCTCCTTCTGGGAATTCATGATATGGTTGAACTGGGCTCCCATTGAATAGTCCAGTGAGTTTTTCGGGACGATAAGAAGCGTCTCTTGAGTTCGCGTGCGATTGGCGTACCGTGGGTGGTGAAAGACTTTGACGATGCTGTGGTCGTGCATTTTAAAATATTGTGGAGAATTCATTGTAATTCTTTCGGCGGTCAAATTTCGGCAGGAAAAATAACAGACATATGAACGAGATCATTAGGAAAACTGTGAGCATTATTAATATTAAGAGTGTGTAACTTAAAACTATAAATATATGAAACGAAGTAAAAATGTCTAGGAGCTTGAAGCTCGCTCTCAAAGTACAAACATGCTAAGATAAAAATATTATGTTACGTTTCTCCAAGATTGTATGGTAAATTATTGTTCCTTTGCAACCATTTGTGCCCTTACTACTCTGTGCTCTGTTCGAGATATGTTGCTTTTGGATTAACTCGAGATCACTTAGAGGAGATTAAACAGTTAATTCTCACTACGTCCCTTCTTGAATTTGTCCAGGAGCCATAATCGGGGACGGAGACCGTAAGCGCGCGCCATTTCTAGTATT
>Ga0126339_10002776_pt1 | contig 12594 bp, 8 predicted proteins | sample OrbTmetagenome_2_FD_92532 | JGI IMG/M metagenome (GOLD analysis project Ga0126339, IMG submission 92532) | Coral microbial communities from Petempiche,Puerto Morelos, Mexico - Orbicella T R C metagenome | ecosystem: Host-associated > Invertebrates > Cnidaria > Coral | place: Petempiche,Puerto... | reverse complement strand
GTAGTTTTAAATTATTATTGTATTGTCTTTGAAAAGCCTCTAAAGGGAAAGTCAATAAAGTATGTATGTATGTATGTATGTATGTATGTATGTATGTATGTATTATTATTATTATTATTATTATTATAACGAAAAAAAGCTTCAAAAGCAGTTGTGAAATTGAAGCCTGAAAAACAAATATTTTCATATCTTTCATATATTCACTTGTATAATCGCCTATGTCGGTAATGTGGACATAGACATAAAGACAACGAAATATCAGTTTTTCTTCCTTATGTCTTCATGTTCATGCTCTTATGATGCTGTTATGTCATTATGTCGTTATGTCGCTATTGTGAGCTAGACCTAAGCGTTTTATTTAGATTAGTGAAGTACCGATAAAATTGTCAGAGTTAGGAAGGTACGTAGATCGTTGCCAGCTGGGTTTTCTCGTAGATAGGTGCAATGCTACCGAATAATGTTGCTTGAACCGAATCTCTTCATTCCTACTAACTTCAATTCGTTCACCCGATAAAAAGGGGGGGGGGGGAGGGGAGGTACTTCCGAAAAAATTGGGTGGGGTGTGTGCGTCCCGCTTCCCACAATCAGCGATTTTCCCTACCCTTTTTATGACGACCAAAAATTCGATACCCTATTTGATTTAAGACCAGGGGCCCGTTTCTCGAAGGTCCCGAAAAGTTTTCGCACCCGGAAAGCCGTAGCTAAATCTCAAACCTTATAATTACAGAGCTGTTTTATTCACATATCCGTAATATCAACTGAGGTTCTCTTCATAAAAGAGGTTTCAGGCGTGTACACCTCTCAGTTTTTAGATACAGAGAAATTAAATATGGCTTTACGAGCCCGAAAAGTTTCCGGGGCTTTCGAGAAACAGGCCCCAGATCCTCAAATCAATACTCTGTTTCAGACCTGCCTTATAGTTAGATCCCTAGTTCGAACCGATGTTAAAGGACCTATCGATGATGATAAAAAGGGGGCTTCTTCTAAAAAACACACCCAATTCAAGACTAGAGTGCAAAACCCATACCCTATTTCAGACCAAAATGGCCGAAATCGATACCCTTTTTATGACCAGAACGGCTATTAAACCATAGCTATACCTATATAGCCCATAAAAGGGAGTACCCCCTCCCCCCCTGTGGAAATCCTGTATCACTCACCGGCTGCAGCAAGGGTAACTGTGTGAGCAGCAATTCAGCAGGAATTTTTAGCGAAGGGAATTCTTGCAGAACATCTAGAATGTTGCATTCGCTTCCAAACTTCCAATCCTCATATCGATTATTGCCCTGAAGAAACAAAGCAATGAATTTTCAAGTTGGTTAAGCATCGGTTCGCTCAGCAACACAAACTTCAAAATACACTCAAATCAGCTTGTATGAGAAACAGATAGATTTTTTAATTCCAAAATATCAGATGAAAGTGCAGGTAGCTTTTTCATGAATATCTCACCTGGCCAAGAATTTCCAGCTTTTCTTTTTGTGCCTGGTCAGTAGCCTACAAAATAAAATATGGATAAGACTGATTTAATTGCCGCAATATCGAGATAGTGTAGAGAAGGGAATCCTTGAAACTTAGGGTGCGTTCCTTTGGGGTGATCTGGATCGGGATCAGTGATCCAAGATCACTCGAATCATAGTTCATCAAAAGAGCCGATGAATCCGTGACCAGAGTGGATTCGTCGGTTCCTTTGATGCACCACGATCCGAGTGATCTTGGATTACAGATCCTGATCCAGATCACCCCAAAGGAACGCACCCTTAAATTACAAAAGGTTAATCATGATTATAACGAAAATTGCGAACGCTAAGGTAACGGGAAAAAAACGAGGATATTCACACTGCAAACATATGACGTCCTTCTTACGTCGGAGTGTGAACTAGGCCTAAGCAACAGGAAAGGACTTACCATTACAGCTAAAAATTTAAGGATCTGAGGAGATGGAACACTAGTAATGTCCAGGTAGCGTGACAGAGCTTGTCGCACGGTGACAGGAGATGGAAGACGACTGAAAGCTTCCCATTTCTTGGCAGTTCCTGGGTACAAAATCGTTGTTGAAATTATCGTTATCCACACAGTACAAAAGTCAAATCTTTGATTTTTAATTTTCACCCACGCTGAAAAATGTACCCTTCTGAGTTGGTCGTATTAAACATCTTCAACAACCACAAAAACAACAAGAACAACATCAGTGTTTATTCTAGAAAAACAAAAGAGACTCCGGAGTAGTGACACCTGGAGCGAGGAGATGATCGTTGTGTGTATGCTATTTAGATACTTATACCAGAAATAAAGAATAAGGAACGGATCCCCATCACCGCAATAGAAAATCTATCCTGGATAAATAAGGCTCCGTCTACACTATGCAGGAGGAATTTCAAAACGGAGGCTTTACTCTTAAAACGCATCAAATATTTTCCCTCCACAGGCTGGAGAAATTTAAAAACGCAACAATCACCGGTCATTTTGGATTTGTGTTTGAGGAAAACTCGGTCAGGGAAGTCACATGATTAGCGTGACGTCATCGTTTTCGAAAAGCTTCGTTTTAAAACGTTTTCCGTCCACACTAAAACGAAAAGCCGGCTCCGGTTTGATGAGCGTTTTCGAAAAGTTCCGTTTGTGGCGGATTAGCGTGGATGGTAGGTCTAACCGTAGAAATAAAGCTGCGTTTTCAAATTTCTTTGGCGTAATGTTAACGCTGCCTTAGTTCATCGACCTCTGAAGGTTAGGAAGAACTTTTACATTTGCTGTGATCACGCGATTAGAAGGAAGTCAGTTAGTAGGCCACTGGTTGCCAATCTAAAATAAAGCGTTTAGGACTACAGCCCAGCTGGACGCTTCAAGATTGGCTTAGATGAGCTTAGATGAAGACCACCACTTGTCTACCAAAACGTTGATCTATTGTGCACATTAAGCGATTCGTTTACCTCTGTCTTCTCGTTGGGCCTCGACAACGACTGGATTATCGGGATCAAGGTCATCTGATAACTTGTCAATCAAAGCCTGTACCAGCTCCGGACGGTTGGCGGGAAAAACTGCCACGTGATCTCCAGGTCTGTACTGCAGTTCTGCGCTATTCTCTGTCTTAAACTTTACGAAAATAGTGGAGCGACTACGCCAAGAACAGAAAAACAAATTAGACTAATATGTTCGTCTAGATCCTTCTCCCCCAAGTACGATTGTACGAAGTATAAAGAAGCACTACAGTGTGTGCTGCATAAACCTTTGTATGGTGTCTTTTGGGAGACTCGCAAAACGATATGCTTTCCTGCTTGCCTTAATTTCAGAAACTCCGTGACATAATCAGCCTGATTCTAGCCTGCGTAGCAAGCGTTTCCGTGGGGTTTGGAAGCAAAGAAAGACCGAGGAACGGGATTTTCGGTGTTTCCCCCTCACCCCCTCTTTTACTCGCTCCATTTTTCGCGCTGTAATTCTTTGCTCCCGAACCTCACAGAAACGCTTGCTACGCAGGCTAGCCTGATACTGATCAGACAATCCATCGTGGTCTCAGTTCTAAGCACAGTTTGGAACAAAAACAAATACAGTAGAGTGTCACGACAAAGTTCTCGTAATTTTCGTCGTTACCTATAGTAGTTAAAATATCGGGAAATACTATTCCTTTCAAGCAGTTATGGCGATACCAGCAAAAACGTTGCGAACTCCAGAAATCCAGTAAATGTTACTGTCAGTCTATATTATGTAATTCTTGTAATTTTATTTTTTGTTTCAATTTTACACACCTTGATTCGGCTGACTGCAAGTTCTTCACGGACAACAAAGTGGCTGCTCGAACCGCTTTACCACAAATATGGGACAAACCTGCAAGGAACAGAAAGTAAGCATTTCAGGAACACTTTTCAGACCTAACAGTGAATGGACAATTTTATACCCACGAAGAAAATGGACAGTAGTAGTTATTGAAGCTAAAAGTTTGAGACCACTAGCAGTGTAAATGGCTTGAGGCTATAATCTGTAAACGCATTCGTAACGATAAACGAGGGCTGCGTGCGCAGCAAACTGAAAAGCAAAGTTTGCAAACTAGAAATAAAGCATCCCAACTAAACAGCGGGAGATGGAAGAGGGTGCGGGTAAGGCGAAGCTAACAGTATTTTATCCCGAAGGGCAGGGACCTGTTTGCAAACTATTAAAGTGAAAACTCGTCTACACTGCTTTTTGCCCAAGAGGCTACCTTATTTCAACCCCGCTGTTTTTTTCTACTAGGACATTATTCACTCGAAGGAGGAAGTATCAGTTGATTTCCACTCTCTGAGACCGTACTAATTATAAGCCCGCAGTTTTCGACTTTAAGTTGTTCAGCAACTCAATGCACCATAATGGCTGGAAAACGTTACAAGTGCTTTCTTACTGCTGGTGCTTGTCTTTGAGTGACAACAGGAGCATATATGTGCTTCTGAAGTATCAGAAACTATACGAGTTCTTCATGAAGACTATTGAGGTCTGGATGTTGTATCACGTACCTTGAATAAGTTCATTGTGCGCTCCATCTAGATGATCTACAGCACCAGCACTAAAAGCACTGACAGCAGAAATCACACTCTGAGCAAGACGGAAGCGACCTGGCACCCAGCCGCTTGGCACGGTATCCAATGATTGACTCGCTTCCTTTGTTATCTCCTCGCCGACACAGAATGAGTCGCAAGCAGCCTGGGTACGAAGATAAGACATAACTGTAAGCTCTTTAACTAAAAAGCAAATTATTTGAACTCCTAAAAGGATCCGTAAAATCAATGCAAACTATACAACAATGGCAGACGCTAAGCAGACGTTTTTGCTTCTCCGTTACTAACAAACTGTTATCACTTTACCTTAAACACGTCCTTAGCCCACACTTTAAAAGACTCTTCTTGACCGCACAACTCGTCCCCTTCGCCCATCTTCAACACGGGCTCCCCGCCAAGTTCTCGGATGATTTTGTCAAGTGAGCGCGCGAACGCACAGAAGTTTGGGTAAGCTCGAGAGCCCAGGCCGAATACGGAATACCTTAGGAGTTCGATATGAAAAAAAGAGATTGAAATATTTAGAAGTGGCCAAGTCATAAAAGAATTATTTTGCTAGCTTTCTTTCAGTACTTTTTCGAAGTAAACAAACAAACAAACAAAAAAACAACAACAATAAAAACAATGTGAAACTCGTTCCAAAATTTGATGTGATCTACAGATTTGTCTCAATAGCTGATTGTTCGATTTGTTGGGGTTTGTAAGATCTCATATATTTTCTTTCCGACAAATACTTGCCAATATGATAATCATTCTTTTCATTAAGAACTATAAAAAACGTCCCATAACGGCAAAAATGCTGTTGAGTCAAATATCTCGAGTAGCTATATACTCAACTCGCACGATCTTCCATGGGCAAAATTTAAGCGTTACAGTTTTGTTGAATTTGTTCGGATAAATTTGCTTTAATGGGGTTGTTTTATCTACAAAACACCGTCGGCTATAAGCAAGAACTAATATTATACCAGAGGTTTCTCATGCGCGTCAGTCAATTACTATAAAGGCCACGACCCAAGTGCTAAGTTGTACAATTTTTAACTCTAGATTAGTGTTAGTCAGCTTTCAACAGGGCTTTTTTCCAAAAGGTTTGTTCGTTATATCGGGCTTTCGTATACTTCAGTCACTAGCTTTATAAATGATCCACCGGGGATAGGGTTGGAGCTGAGGGCGACGGTAAGAAAGCATGATGCGAATGTTTACCTGAGATTAGCTAGTGGTTGACTGTTATTCATCAGAGCTAGGCCTCTTTCCTTCTCCTTTTGAACCAACAGGCTGCCGAGTTGTTTCAGCATATTGCGCGACGATCGACTTCTAGAACACAAAAATAAATTTGTAGTTAAAGAATAATACTCTTTCAATTACATTGCCGCCCACTATTCTATAGATTTTGGTTTTGCATCAGACTGGTTTCTCAACCAATCAGATGGCGCAAGATTTTAACCCATCAGTGGCGCGCTGAGGTTTTTAACCAATCAAAGGCGCAAGGTTTTTTAACTAACCAGTGGCGTTAGATTTTTAAGCCAATCCTAAAGCATGGCGAAGCAAAACCAAAGTGGTTACGGATTTCAAAATTTCTCCGATGTAAAACCATGTGACTTACCCATTGGGAGGATGCCGGAGTTCGTATAGATAACGAGCGAATCCCTGAAGAAAAAAAAATCAGTTATGGTTTATTTGATTGTACCAGTACTACTTGCATAACCGTAGTAATTCTAGAGCTAATGCATGCGAAAGGTCCCGACTTCTGGAAGGGATGTATTTATTTAAAAACGGAATTCAGTACGAAGAAACTTCACCAATGCAATATTGCAAGTCATTTTCTTGTTCACCTCTCCGTTCTCAGGTGGATCTCCATTACCAAACGTGCTGGTCACAATCAGAACAAGCTGTTCATTTTCCATTTCAGGATGTGCGTACTCTTCCATGCAGGTAACCTGATGAACAAAGGAGAAGACTGAACAACCTATTGGACGATGTACTTACACGAGTTTGTTTAAATTTTACTTAAGGGGTTTAGCTTAAGATCTGACACAAAATGTAGCACTAGGATAAAATTTCCTTCATCTGTATTGTTCAGAAAGAACAAAAAAAATTCATAAAGTGGGAAACACAATGATCTGGACAGGGATTTCGTCTGGAGCAGATACGTTTTCGCCACATTTAACTTGCAATTCAGTGTTGTCGAAGATCGTTTCACGGTTTTGAAGGTGGAGTCTTCCTGGGTCCCTCAGTTTGAAGTTTTAGCTTTCAAATTGTGACTCTGTCTCCCCCCCGCCCCCCACCCTGCCCAGGGGAGTGCTCATAAGCTTCACTCGTTAACCTTCTGAGCAAACAGCTAACCTTAGGATCAAACGCATGCGAGAAGAGTTGTCCAAGCATCTTGGCGTAACGCTCGGATTTTCCCGTTTCCGTGGCGTAGAGGATAACGGCTTTCTGTCTCTTGGCCAAAGCTTTACTCATCAGTTTGGCGGAGAATTTCACTGCCCTAGGAATGTAGGAATGAATTTACTAAAATACACCTAACTATTCACCCACCTACTAGTGGATGAAAACTTCCTCCGTTTTAATCTTATTCCTTAGCGTTTTAGAAGTACAGACAGGTAGCCCAAGCCAACAACAACGACAACAACGTAAGGAGCCCTCGCTATGTGAAGTATTTCACTTATTATTCCTGCATTTTTCTCGCCATACAAGGCTCGCGAACGTGCAAGCCAAGCAAACAGAACAGTTTTGACGTCCACTATCTTTACTGCGTCAGAGGAAGGCCGTGTGACCTGACTACGTAGTGTTTGGGAGAAGTCTTTCTTGTCGACAGGCGAAAGGAAATCGGACACAGGGGCAGTAAGATGCTCGAGGATACAATATTACTCAGTGAATATATATATTTTCAACAACATTGGTTACTTAACTTACTTGGCAACTTCCTTGAATGAAGCTTTCTTCTTTGGAGAATCGCCAGGTTTATCTTTCTTCAATGAATAATGTTTCCACGGATCGTCCTAGAGCAGAAAATTAAACAAGTGAAACTTGTTGAATGGTTAAGCTAAGTCGGATAATCACGAGGCTCTTTTCTAATGTTATCAAACTAAAGAGATAAAAATGAGCTAAAATGCGACTCGCTGTTTTAAAGGAGCTCAGTCAGGACACTTTGAGTTATTTTGAGCTCGTACAAAAATATATTTAAATTGAGGAATCCCTAAAATAATAGTTTACTAAGTTAAAAAAACACCAATATAGACAATACAGTGACAATAATGAGCCATTAAGGACCAAGGATGGTTTAGGATAGAGAAGATTGGCACAGATTACAAACGACGAACTTGAAAATTTTAGGCTTTAAAGATGCGCAAACCGTAACATAACTCCTTTAAATTAGCTTTGTCGACTCTACAACAATCTACTGTCACTTTTCAAAGAACTTTTTTCAGTGCCTTGGCTGATTCTTATAGAACCTGGTGGGCCAAAAACAACCTGGCGCCGATCTGTCATTGCTGAGCTTAGTGAGGTAAAACTCACTTGGGGTTAGGCACTATATGCACTCGAAATAGGGATAAATGGTGAGGGATTCTTGTTGCCTTATGTCTCACAAGGGACGAAGAAGATTAAGTACGTTGACCGATTCTTATCCCTCGTTGAGAGGGTGATTGATTGGGTTTCCTCAACAGTTCGCGTTAAAACCCCTCTGAAACCAACATTTCCAATTATACTAATCGGATCTTTTCGTGTTAGTTTGGTTAAATTTCAAATATAAACACTATGTAGTCTACCTGGTATTCGTAGCTTGGCTTTAACGTGTAGTTTAACATTTCCTGTAGGGAAAAAAATAACTTACTGTTAATTACTGAGTTTTCCTAAATAATTCCAGTAACATTTTTTTTTTCATAAATGCAAGAATAGAGTTATTGATACTCAGTAGGCTAACTGAAGTGGCCGCGAGGTTCTTAAAAAAGATGTGTGTGTTTGGAACCAAGAAAGAATGCTGTTGGGAATTATTCCAATTCAAGCATTCCGACAAGGCGATGACAACCTGACAGCCGGTAGTTACTTTAACGTTGTCATACAACTGCGATAATGCTCCCTTTCCCCGCACAAAAAGGCGGCGGGGAGGGAGGAGGGAAGACTAAACGCTACCTGACGTAATGGTCACAAAGTGTCTCACTACAAAAAGGGGGACAATCACCTGATGAAACACTGGGGTAACGCTGCCTGACATGGGAGGTACAATCCACACCCAGTCTCCTGGACATCCTCCACGGAGCTTATTCTGTATAGTCAAGATCAAGAAAGTATTGCGTTATTACGAGAACTCACAAAACAGTCTCATAACGGTCAGATTCTTATTCTACAAACTGCTAAAGAAATATCTAATTTATAAGCTGACCACTGACCTCATTCTCAACGTGTTTCAGGAAAGACTCAGATGCACTGTGGTGATCAATGATAGTCACGCCAGCTTCCTGCAAATGACAAATTTATTTATATTTGCCAACGAATTTCGTGATATAATGAGGTTGGTAACATGTGTTCTTGAGTGAGACATATAACACCACCATTTACAGTGCGGGTTTCTCAGGACCTAGGTGATTGAAACTACTTGGCAAAATGGCGTTGGACTAGGTCTCCCATTCAGGGTTATTAGTAGCCGCCACGTGCTACGGAAAGAAGGTTAGGCATCAGGATTTTGAACAAAATACAATAGGCTAAGTAGGCTTAGAGACAAACCAACCTGGAAGCTGTACATCACTGCTACATTGATTTCCACTAAAGCAAGGTCCTTCCAAAGGGAGGTATAACTCTTAGTGTCCAGGCCCATCCGAAGAGCTACAGGCTACAGGGCAAAAGGAAGGAAACAACATGAGAAGTAATAATAAGCAATCTTACTTTTATCTCATGATTTAGTTACTTTGGAGGCTGACCATGGTGTTGAGACGAGTTTATTGCTAAGTCTATTGACTGAACGGTTAAATAACCCTCACAATAGTTTTTTTTTACCGAGTTTCCGTGTATGCCTTTTTGTTTTTACCCCCTTAACTATACAGTGAAACCCCGTTCTACGGACACCCGTTTAATACGGACACCCGCTTATAACGGACAGTTTTCTTTGTCCCGACAACTAAAAAGGTCATATACTTTCTCTTAAATTAGCCCGCTTAATACGGACACCCGGATAATGCGGACACTTAATCATGTCCCTTTGGTGTCCGTATTAACGGAGTTCCACTGTATTTGTCTAGTCGCTACAGCTTAACGAGAACCAACCTCTAACATATTGTATCGATTAGCATCACCAAAATCACGTGCTCCTATCTCTGTCACCATGTACCTGGAAAAAAGGATCGACAGGGCTTTGAGCCGCATTTTACTGGCTAAATAATTTTAAACCTCCTTTCTAAAATCTGGCTGAAACTGTGACAGGGCAGTCCCGTGTTTAGCTGCTCAACCATAACTATGTAAATCATTACCTGGCCAGCGTACAGCTGTCTGGGATTCTAAGGAAGTTCATATTCACGTTACAATATTGTTTCTTCAGTTAACAATATTGAAACTAAGCGCAGCACTACTAAATAGACTTATAGGAATGTTTTACTGATTATCCAGTCGTAAATTAGATTGAAAACTGCAGAAGCTATCTCCGCCGGTTGTCACCAGCACAATACGTTATGTTAAGCCTGGTTTTCATTACGAAAAAAAGCACAAGCATAAGAATAAGCGTAGAGATAGTGAGAACGCCCACAACACTGCGTGTTATGCTTATGCTTGTGTTTATGTCATAGTTAAAACCAGGCTCTCCGTTTCGAGATTTTAAGAAACTGCACGCTCAATCATTGATGACAAGATGGCTACAAAAAGAATACTCATTCCATCCCTCCGTGTTTTTCTTACCATCCATTGAAGGGGCAAGCAGGCATTTCTACTCCTCCGACATCAAGGCAGAGACACGACACTGCAGGTAGCGCGTACCACTTTAATCCCAGCTCCTCAAACCACGGATACCTTAGAATGAAAGAAGAAACAGAAGAGATCGTTTGTGTTCAATTTTTGAATATTTTGAGAAGCTCAAAAATAACATAAAACTCAACAATAGGGCGCTCTACAAATGATTAACCATGACCTTCGATTTCATTTGTTGCATCCTTTATAAAAGCTGTTGACATTTTAAAGGCCCTATTTCCCTTGTACGGAAAAGGACATGACGATTGACATTTTTACTTTCCATCATCAGTCCTTGAAGCGCAGTGGGACGCACAAGGCCTTTATTTTTACTTCCCGTTGCAGTAAAAAGGGACAAGGTTTTGTTCCTTCTGTGAAGAGAGTATCATTTCACAGGCATCCTGTGTGGTTTAGGTTGAGACGATGTGAAAGAATACTTCGTACAAAAAGTCGATAACTTGATATTTTGCTGGAAGGATTTAACAAGATCGCATGCCACTCATTTGAAGATAATACGACGTAGAGATTCCATCTATCAAAGCACTGAAATTGCCAATTTTTCAGATGTCCTTTCATTTACTCTCTGAGAACTTGGTGACCAAGGAAAGGATATTGTTTCTCCTTACAGATTGTCATGCCTTTCTTCTAATACTAGATTTGAAAATTTGGTGGTGCGAGTAAATTGTCAAATACAGTGGAACATTTACTTTGGAACGGCTTCATTAGGGCACACCTCCTTGGCAAACGGCTGTCCCGACAAAATGTATACTCATAAAGACCTAAGCCTGGCTCACACTAGCGACATAACGACATGTGTTTGCGGGAACTCTAGCATTTCTTATCGTCCCAAGGATATCCCCTTAAAATCCCCTTAAAGGAGGTTTCACAATATACCCTTGTTAATAATGTTATTCATTCTTTAGCTGACTGCTTGACCATGAAATGTTTTTGTCAGGAGAAATTAGATACAGATGATCACTTACTTTGGGTGCTTCATTTCTACTTCAAGTACGATTTCCGGAGGAATCTCAAACATTTCGGGTTCTCCACCATTAGCTTGAAGAATGAGAGGCAGAACATCGAAACGGCCTCCCTTACCTTCCCAACCCAGAGCTTCACAAATCTGTTAAAAACAAAGTCGTGACATACATCTTATTAATCAAGCGCGACGGCGTAATGGGAGAATATCGGCCCGAGGTCTTGCTAGACCTAGAAAGACCTAGGACCGATGTTCTCCCAGTAAGATCCCAGGACAGCTTGGTTAATAAGAGATTTATTACACGACTGAAAATATTAAATAAAAAACGCCACGATCTAGAAAAACATCTCAAACTTCAAACGAACAATTCTGATTGGGAGCCGACTAGGCGTACACCCACGTCTGATGTTAAACAAAACAGAAGGGAAAGAGAGTTGGAAGAAAAAGAAAAAAAAATTATGCGAAAGCGTGTTCTTTCGGAAACGTAAGCCTAAAACTAAAGAAAATCTTTAGAGAGTGGTCGTGCGGGATCATTCGGGACAGTAACTGGTCTAATACTGAGAGAATATTGGACGGGCAATGCAGCAATCTGATTGATATTTCTATTCAATATACTGGATTCATGAATACCTCAGTGAACTCAATATTTGATGGGTCTCCAATGCAGGAGCCGTCAGGTTGTTTGTAGCCAGCATAACGAATCAGCTGCGTGTTCCAAACGCGGAAGTCTTTGAAGGCAGTTTTCCTTTGAGGAAAGACGGTTATGGTGGACCTGTGACCAAGGTATAGAATAATGTCAGGGTTAAACATGCATGGCTTGTTCAAAACATCCTTTGCATTTCGATTCTTGCGCGTTATCATTTCTGAACGATGTTCAGGTCGTTTTTATAGTAAATCGCAAGCAAGGCGAGATTAAGTTATTATAGTCAGGTCTCAGGCAAGCGAATAAAACGGATTTGTAATTGTAGTTTTTCCCGTATGTGTTTTATACTCTTACTCCTTCGCGTTTGTATTTTTAGCTTATACGTTATTTATTGTAGTAGGTCCACATCAACCGTTTGGCTATCTCTATTCAAATCTACTTTACCAAATAAAACATGCATGTATGTAATCTATTTTTATAACATAACTAAAGCAAAGCGCGCGCTCTGATTGGTTAATTTAGCGTCT
>Ga0126339_10002775_pt1 | contig 12597 bp, 7 predicted proteins | sample OrbTmetagenome_2_FD_92532 | JGI IMG/M metagenome (GOLD analysis project Ga0126339, IMG submission 92532) | Coral microbial communities from Petempiche,Puerto Morelos, Mexico - Orbicella T R C metagenome | ecosystem: Host-associated > Invertebrates > Cnidaria > Coral | place: Petempiche,Puerto... | reverse complement strand
GTGATTTCAAATCGAACTCGCGCTACGCGCTCGTTCGATTTTGAAATCACGCGTATGATTTCAGACCAAATTGCACTCCACTCAGTTCAATTACCATTATGAATTGTACTCTCCTCGGTCCAATTACTGTTTAACAATTAGACCCGTAGCCCTTGCGGGCGAAGGGTCTAATTGTTTTAGTATCACCCAACTAGTCGGACAGAAAAGGCAATGATAAAGTTAGCAAATACAAGTTGAAGAAATATTTATTTGGAAATAAAACGAAAGAAAGCGTCACGCTCGATTGCGCCAATTTCGCTACTCGAGGACTATTACTAATAGTCCTCTAGTAGTGTAGCCAATCAAAATGCAGGATTTGCATTATTCCTCTAGTTGGGTGATACTAATACTTATTATATAAAAGTTAGTGGTATACCGAGTGGTATCAAATTGATAGAAACGTTATCACATCATCATATGTGATATCATTTTTGATAACATTTCTCTTTTGTCTCTTTAGCTACACTTGAATTTGCTGGTGTATGATCGAAACATCTTCGAAGATCTTCGAAAAATGTTCGGAAAATGCTCGGAAACGTTCGTCTGGCCTTCGGAACAATTTTAGAAAATCTTCGGAAATCTTCGGACAGTGGTCGAAAATCTTTGGAAAATCGTCAAAAACGTCGTCATTAGTATGTTTATATAATAAACAAAATAATACATGTTTGTTTGTAGACATGGAATTTCTCTTCTCGTGCTAAACGTAATATCGAGTTTTATTTTTTTCTCAAGCATCTGAGCGGGCCGGAATCCTAAATCCTCGAATTTGATTGGCTAATCATGCGCTCGTGACCCGTCCAGCTTTTTACGATACGGACCACGGGGCGGACTTTTTCCCCGCTGTAGCGATTACAGCTCCTAAATTTCGCTCCTACAAGTTAACGCTAATCGTCAATCTTTTGCTTTTACACCTCCATCGACGATTTGGCAACGCAAATTTATCTCTGTTCACTTTAAAAAGGCAAGGAAAGTAACTGTAAGTAAATTCAATTGAGTGTTTTGAAGTTGTGGGAGTTTGATTGGTTGTTTGTAGCTTGGCGCTGTAATGGCGCGTAATGCTGTGTTTCTCTCGCCGTAAAATTTGAGTCAACTTCAGTCGAGTTTACCTCTGATCGTTGCTGCATTTAGGACAATTTCTGTGGCATACACTCAACGAAATTTCCTCGCTTTCTGCTATTCAATTTACGGTAGAAAAGTCTGATTTCAAGTGATTTTAATAGCAAACGACTGACAGAAATTGTTTTTTAGTAAAACTTCGCACGAAATTTCACACCGGGAAAACAATTTTGGGGAACTTAACTGGTGAAATAAATCCAAGTAACATAAAGGAGTTACTCGCTCGTTGCGAAGATTTTTTACAAATCGTTAGTAGACGGCGCGCAAGCCGATTCAATGACAAAGTTGCGTAAACAAACCCATTTGTAATCTGTAAAACCAACTGCAGGAAAAAAAATAAACACGTTATTTGCCGGCTTAGCGTCGGTCCGTATAGTAAACAACCGTGACCTCGGGCTTGAAAATGCTGCCCTCGGCCTGCGACCTCGGGCAGCATTTTCAAGACCTCGGACACGGTTTTACTATACGGACCTCCCAGCCGGCAAATAACACTCGAACAGAAATTCCATATCCGTACGCGCGCTCATGTATTATTCTCGATTACTTCATCAATTTGGGGTGAGAATATCTCACCTCTTTTTCAAAATAGTCGATATTGACAGAAATTGTCAGAGAATGTTTCCCCTCCCAGTGAGCAAATGCTACTTGGTATTGTATTAAGAACTGTTGATTTATAAGCCTAGTGTATTTATGGCGAAATAGAAGCCACATGAGCTTTCAAGCTCAAATAAAATTAGCAGACTTGCTATCAGAACAAAACTTTTAATTCTCTTCACTTAAGAATTGCATTTAGAATAATCAAAAGAACACTCATTTGACAAATAGCTTGAAAATGGAATACGGAGAAAGCAAGACTGACTTTCATGTCTGCTTTTGAATTTAAACCGGTTAGTCCAAATCTGCACTCGCCATTTCTTGTAATAATGGAGCCGGATGGAACCAGGCCCAGCTACTGACGAATCTAGCTGAAAATGTTCGCCGCACCTGCCTCTGGTGCAGGTTCGTCTGGGTAGAATTTCAGTGAGTTCTATTGCCATCTGATGATGAAAAATTCTCGGTTAGAATTTGGGTGTCTGTAGTAAAGTTTGTTTCGTCCTCCCTTGCCACAAATGGTTCGACTTGACGACTCAGTGCGACGTTTACCATGATTTATCGTCGAAGCAACACTGACACTTTGTTATCATCGGACAGATTCCTTTGAACAGTCCTACTAACTATTCAGTTCAAAAACAAATAAATGGACCAAAACACATTGGAGTAAATGGACCAAATTGTTTCGTACCCAGGTCGGGATAGAAGAAATCTCATTCACGTCCTTGATCCACGAAAATTTCACTCTATCAACCCAAGACAGGTTATAAAACTGTCCGTCACGTTACACACACACAATGTTTTTTTACTCAGAACAATTCTTGGGGTACTCACTGCAATTCAAAACAGATAGTTCAAAAACAGATGATAATTACCCTTTTAGACCGTTAATTGCTGTAAATTTAACAATGAATGTTAATTTTGGGATAACTACTCTGATTTGTTAAAGATAACAATGGAGCTAATTGTCACTAACACCGCTAATTACAGTCAATTACGGGACTAATAAGCACCGCGGTAGATAAACTCAATCTGAGCCAATTAACAATCATGAGGTAAACAAAGGTTTAATGATTACAGCGATATTCAGAAATGACAAGACACAGTAACTTGCTGCATAGGATGTTAAGTCATTTTGAAAAAAAAACCTTGCAAACATAAATTGTATCCCAAAACATTCACGCACACGACCATTGCCAAAACAAAAATTCACGCAAGTTCAGAGATCCGAATATAAGCATTTTATACAGAGAAAAAAAATTGTATACACAAGTTCCGAGAAAAAAAATGTCTTAGTGCTTGAAAGGGTTAAAATAATTCGCACCTGTACCAAATCACCCACAACCCCCTCAAAAAGTCAAATGATCTATCCTTTTAGCGGAAAATGAAGCAATTCCGAATGCGTCAGCTGGATATTTGTCATGCCATAAAAAAACATAGGGTCTAGATTCAACCGTAGTGTTTCATACCTGCCTCCACTTTGCACGATGAGTGTAGCAGTCTCACAAAGATAAAAAATAGGCTCCGTCAAAGTGTATTCAACCGAGATTCACTGAAAATTCATTTAGCACGTACAGGTATTACAAAATAACTCCCTCAGCTCGTTGTTTCACTGTAGTTTAAAAATTGCAGTTCAAGTTTAATGTATGAATCGTTGCGATTTAAAAAAGAACATATTTCATTGAAACTACTAAGGTTCAGTCCACACTACGCTGAAGGAATTTGAAAACGGAGTTTTCACTCTAAAAACGCATTAAATTTTGTCCGTCCAAATTCGAAAACGCAGCAATCACCGGTCATTTTGGATTTGTGATTGAAAAAGACTCGAGTAGGAAAATCATATAATTATCGTAAGGCCATCGTTATCAAAAAGTTTCGTTTTCAAAGTGTTTTCTGTCCGGTTTGAAGAGCGTTTTCGAAAAGCTCCGTTTTCGTGACGGATTATTGTGGACGGCAGGCGATACCCGGCGGAGAAATAAAGCTGCAGAGTAGTGTGGACGGGCCGTAACACCACCCCAAGCATGATAAACCCTAATTTGACGTTTCTCCGCAACACAAAAATTTTCTGAAGACGCACACGTTTAATTCTGCATGTCAAAACACGGTGGGTTCCATGGTGCCCGGGGCATAAGAGTCAACCACTCCACACTCTGAAAACTCAGAAGGAAAATCATAAAAAATAAATATTTATTCTGCAAGCTCAACATGATTTTGTTCAATAGCCGTTTCCACCGTTATCTTTTCTCATTTACATTACAATGTAATCCAATGTGGATTCCAGGCAATTTCGGGCAGACACTACAAAATTTTTCGAAATTGCTCGCATGCTGGATTATATTGTAATGTAAATTGTCGTGAAAAGGCCTATTGCCATGTATTAAATTAGGCTTTTAAAATGCGCCTTACACTCCATCCCTTATTTTTTTCTGCGTTCAGTGTAAATCTGTCAAACGTTCTTGGTTTAAAGGTGACAAAATCATTCCGAAACTAATTAGTGAGTGAAATCTGCAAAGATCAGGGTGAAACGATTTCGCAATGCAAAATTCGAACACATAAAAGACACATAAAAGAAAGAGATATTGTTAGCTCTACCACATCAACAATCAGTTAAAACATGAGCGGCAAGGCGTGCAGAACTGATTATGTTTCCTGGAATGAAAAAACACCCGACGAGGAGAAGGTGTATCAGTTTCACCTTGAAAATTCTCAAGCTGCATCTTGGGAAAATTCTGAGACTGAAGGGCATCTAAAAGAGAGCCAAGGAGAGTTACAACACTCACCCGAGAAAAAAGCCGAGAGTGTGAAGCAGAAAAGCCAAGCTGGAACATTCAGTCGGCTACGAAAGAGGCTGAAGTCACGTTTTGAACAGCTACCTGGGAAATTGACGACCTCGTCAGTGAGGGCTACTAGCATCTGCAGTGATGTGGAAGTTGGAGGAGAGGGCACCAGTATGGTACCCAGAAGAAGAGCGCCGTACTATCGATGTGTTCCTAATCCTCCAGGCTGCATTCCAACGGAAGTCATGATAAGGGTGGAGGACCCATTTTACTCCACGTCATTAAACCGTCCTGGACAGGGCGAAAGGTCAACTGCCATTGAAGGAGCCAACCACAAAGAGAAGACCAGCCATGATGATGACCGAGATAGCAACGAAGATGTCCAAGAGAATGCCCCCTTTTCTACAAATGTTCAAATTTGCAAAGTCAACAGAGCAACCAAGATTGTAATTAACAACTGGATTGATCCAGAACACGGTTGCTCAAAAGCCCAGGATTAAGAGTCAATCGACATTTTATTTTCTTGAGAATGTTATGCTTTTCATTTTAACGGTTAGTGGACTCGAGATTCATTGAAGTCAAAGCTCGAGGACTGCATGATATTATTTTAGCTAAAAATCTTCATTGGGAAAATACAGGGCTTAAAATTTGGCCTTGGGCTAATAATTGGATAAGATTATTAAATTAATCTTTCTTGAAGCAGCTTGGCCCAGATCTAATGTACTACCACTACACATGGGTGAACACTACACATGGGTGAACAGAGGCACTGTGAGAGTATAGTCCCTGGCCAGGACTGGAACCCGGACCCCTCGATACGTAGTCGCGCCCACTAATCAAGAGGAACGTTGTGCCGGTTTTCGCTTTTGTATTCTTCACTAATCAAGAGGCCACCGCGTACAATACCCTGACCATTGCGACGAGCCGGAGACAGAAATCGCAGAGGCAGACTCGGCGTTAACAGAACAGAGTGGGCTCCGCGAGGGTCCATTATCCTTAGGAGTGGCGCAGAAGCGATGTTAGTGGTTCAGTGACACGCAGGAAACTGTTGATTCGAATGTGGCGTTTTCTTTGTCTCTAGACAAGCCTTCAGCTGCTCCTTCGTTCAAGAAGATACGTAGCCGAGCAAAGAAATCAACCTGTATGGTCCACAGCGTATTAGACGAAAAGCGCGACTCCGATTATTCTTCGAGACATTCGGGATCTTTCACTGCAGCGTGCAGAGTTCGTTCAACCGTGGTTTCATTTTGCCTTCCTCCTGGATGTATTCCTTCAGAAGTGATCGCGCAAGTGCCTGCAAAGGTAACGCATTCAACCCCGGAAGAGAGGAGCTTCGTACCTTTGGACAAAGGATTGGAAGTTGATCCGTGGATTAACAACATCTCTGCTGAAGCCTACACACTGGCGAAATCAGCTCAAGCTGGAATGATCTCTGCCCCTTGTTTGTCGGCCTTAACTGTCGTTCATGATCTAAAGGAAGATACTTTCCTAGAAAGCAACCTCCTTGCAAATGCTGTGCTAAAAATGTTTCTGGAGAATCAAAATGTAGTTTATCGCCGAAATGCGATCTGCGAGGAGCTGGAGATGATCACGGGTTTTGTTAAAATCAACGGGGCTAAATTCAGCCTCTGGCACCTACGAGCAGAACTCCAGAACATTAAAAATTGCAGGTAAACTGTTCGCGCACGCGCCAAAGAGGCTGTCCTTTTTTCAGGAAGTCTATATTCCTTCTTATAAAACGTAAATTGTCGAGATGTTCTTTTTTCTTTTATTTTCTAGAATTTTCTTATTTTGGTTCAAAAAAAATGGGAATCAAACCATTTTTGTAATGAGACAACTGCTGTTTTTATATCTCTCCATTCTTGATTGGACAACAATATTCGTAGACAGAGGTCGAGCCTAGAATTTTAAAAGTTGGAACTACTTTCTTTGACGGTTTATGTAATCAGAAGTGATGTCTCCAACTCACATGCCGGCTCATTTTACCCAGAGAAGTAGCATATTTGTTGTTAGGGAAGGTCTTAACTAAAAGCTAAAAGGTCTACATCTAGACTACTGTTTTTCAATTAAGCACTGCAAGTCTAATTTCTCCTTTGCTATTATTATTGTTATTATTATTTATTTCTTGTACTACCTTGTGGTAGGTGTGGCTGCATCGCAGGTTGTATCTCTCATTGTTAGTGCACATTCTAACACCAAACAGTTTGACCTAATGTTATTATTATTTATTTATTTATTTACATTTTTTTGGGGAGGCATTCTTGACTTACAACAAGTCCTATCCATACACCCACCTCACCCTGATTTAACCCACTGTTTCAGTGGAGATTTGAGAAACCTTTTATTAGGCGCAAGTTTATCGAGCGGCTTTTTCAACTCCTGCAATATTAAAGGCAACGTCCAAGTTTTCTTGGCTCACAGGGATGCTCTGATGACAAAAACTAACTTAACTTTTCCAGCATTTTGTATAAATTTGTGGATTTTACAGTTCAATTCTGTTTTTGCTTTAAGTTTTCTATTGCACTACAAGCGACGCTTGATTTAAGTTTGACAGTAGCGTGGTTTCTCTGAACCAATTAGAATTCTTTGCTGCGTAAAGTAACCAATGAGATTGCTTCATTTTATATAGACAATAAATTACGTCAAATTGCTATTTTATTGTTTGTCAAAGTGGGGAAATAAAATACATTGAAAGTCTTTTCTGTATAGTTTGTTTCTTTATTATATAAAACATGTAGTTTTAATGTTTCCGATCGTCTGTTCAGTAATGGATCTCAGAAGACGTCGAGATGTGGTAAGAACATCACCGACACATGTACTCAGCTACTGTCTTGTGTGCCCCTTTTTTGTTTTTGCCACATATTCGCTCAATTTTCGTCCACTGTTTAGTGGCAATAACCAGTTAAACTTAATACAATGGATTGATTGATGGAAATAATTTGAAAACTGGCATGTACTGATTGGCCTATGAAAAAAAAAAAACCACTTGAAAATGAGGTATTTAATTGGTTTTATTTGCAGAATCTGACATTAGACAGACATGAAACTGAGTTGTAAGACTGTGTGTTGGCCAAATGCTTAAGTGGCAGTCCGCCTAAGAGGTCTAAGTGCGGTCCGGTCGAACTTCGGGTCAGAAGAAGTTTACCTTTTTATTTTGTGGAACGAAAGGACTTGGTGAGTATATAATAAAACCCGGTTGTTTTGTTAAATTACTCGCTTTTCGTTTTGCCACACGCCAAAATGACTTCTGCCATCCGAGGAGAGATTTAAGGCCGATTCAGGAGTCGAAATTTGCGGATTTTTCGGGTCGCGCCGCCTCAACACAAGTGCGTATTCTTCCATATTGACAATACCACAGCATTCAGGTACATTTGAACTGCTTTGCACCAATATTTCGTAAAAGTTGGATAAAAATTACACAAAGCAGGAAAATCAAAGACACCTTACCGCGTCGCTAGTCGGTGATGAAATATAAGAATTAAAATCTCAAAAGCAGTACCTATTTGCCTACATACAAGTTCTCTTAGAGCGGTTTTCAATTTCGAGTTGGAAAACCAAAACCATAGTAATCACTCTAGTCAATCACAAAGGTCAGAGACAATCTAATGAACCAATCAAAAGTCGGACTAAATACACGTACCTGACGCGAAGTGCGGTAAAACGTGTGCGAGCGAGTCACAATTGGTTTTGCTCTTCCTTCTGATTGGACGAAAAAGTGGCGCAGTCTTGTAAGCCAATCGTGTAGCGTAGTAATGCAAAACCAATTACTTTTCGACACTCAAGTGAAAACTACTCTAGCGTGCTTTTATTCAGAATAACGTTTACCCATACATTCATGTGTCGGCACAGAAAACGTTTCCAACGTGCCATGTAAAACAGCACGCAAACTAAATCCTGACTTAATATGACTGGTTGACTCACGGATGGTATTTTAAGTAACCTTGTGCTCATGTAGCACAGTCGAATCAGTTTGTCGTGGACGAAATTCTGTAGATATGAAACGATATGCTACGTATAGTGCTATAATAAGACGGCTACAAGTGTTGCGTCACTTCTTTGGCTCTCGGCAGCAAAGCTTACATTTGAGCGGTACTGTATATACCCTGGTTAATACTGTTTCAGTTTTTCCTTTTTCAGGCAACTGAAATGACGATTGTCTTCATGAACGAAATGACGGCCTTCACTTAGTAACAATAAAATGGTTAGCTGACAACATAAACGCGGAAGTAATTGGGTAAACAAAAGCATAGAATTTAACCATGTACCGGCCTGTTATTGTGGATCCCTGGCGCGGTTTTAGGAGTCCTTAGTGGAAGCACAGTTATCTATATCAATAAGAACTTTGAGCTAAGCCTCATATCCTTTCACAAGCGAGGACAAAGTCAACTTAGACGACCTTAGACCACTAACGTCATCCGTGCTTCCGAGGGCAACATAAACATCGCTGTAAACGGTAAGTACACCAGGGCCGTAAGAAAAAACTAAAATCTCCGCAAATGTAAAAGTGCTTTTAATGTGCTAAATGATAAAATTAATTGTAGTTTTATAAAAATACTTTTTAATATAATAGCTGTTTTGAAAAATATGTGTAGGTAGTTTAGGCTGTTTCAGGCTCTCTGTCATTGGGGACGACGCGAGGCGGGCAGAGGATAAAAGAGCAGTGCCTTGCCTCTTTCTCTCCCAAACCCCTCTCTTTATTCTCAGTAACCTACCGTTTTTTTTTCGTGTCGTCCTCACTGACCGAGAGAGCCTGGAACAGAATAGGGTAATTCCTTTCTGCTCATCAAGTTAGCATTTAGGATTTGTTGTCATCCCTTTTCACTATTTCGTTTTGCTTGGAACTATATTATTCGCACCTGCTTTGATGCGAAGTGAAACTCGACAACTAAATGGTTTACTTCGCTGTAATTTAAGATAAGGTTTCGTGGTTTTTGTTTAATTGTAGCGGTGCTCAGCTTCCTTTTCATGTTGACACTTCTTCTTTATCATTTCGACTTTTCTGTCCATGTTCTTATTCCACGAGACTACCATACTACGGTGATCCACTACAATTGACTTTTTCCTGCGAGTGGATCTGATTGAGCCCGCGATCAGGTAGTCTCGGCCAGGTCGCAACCTTGGGCATTTGCACTTATAGTCTCGTCGTGGTATCCACAAGAATTCATTCCCTAGTCTCAGACGAACTAATGAGCGCTTGTAGCGTGTCATGACGTTGACGGTGACTCGGATCCAGTCCCCTTGAGATGTCCTATCCAAGCCAAGAACTGCCACTTTCATGGCTGAAAGTGTTAAATGAGAAGATGAGTCTTAACCAACCTCGTTCCCAGGGCTTCTCTTATTGTAGTCTCAACAAATTCATGTCTAATTCAAGACCTCAATAGGCCATTTCCGAGTTGCCTTGTGCCTCGGTGTCAAAACGAGTCTTCGGGCGAAACCATTCATACGGAAATGTGTTCCTCCTACACCTTCATTTTCATGCAAATCAAACTCATTTTCATACGAAAGGTTTTCCACGAGGACTCGTTTTGAAAAAGAAGCACAAGGTAACTTGGAAATGGCCTTCATATTTTGTGAAGGAACTGATCGAAACCAGGAGCCCTGTTGACAACCTGTTCTCTACCTGGGCTGTTCCATAATCGGATAAGAACTTACCAAAATCTTTCCGGCAAAACTTCTTCCTAGAAAGACCAACTTTCTTGCACTGGGAACAGGCTGCAATGAAATAATATGAGGTGTCAAGCAATCGCTATGCACGTTCAACAACAGAATCAGACAAAACAAGCTCTGTTATTAACTTAGTTATTTTAGAATAAACCTCAACTTACTAAAGCAAACTACTTCCAAATATAATTGTGGTATAAAAATAGCTTACTAGAATCCTTGGGCTGTATTGACATAACTGTGTTTGGTGCTTCTGAAAATAAAACGTAAAAAATAAGATAACCAGTTTGTGAGCTTTATGGCTTTATGTCCTAGCCGGGACGAAGAGGTTGAGTGAATGACTAAGTGAGGGAGCTTTACATTTGGCTTCTCGCACAAGATTTACCAACTCTATATGATTTCAGATTTCCATAGAGTTGCCTGTGAAGGCGATGTTCGCAAGAAACATGTTCGTGAGAAACATGTCTTCAAACAAGAGTAATGAAGGCTAAAAACACAACTACGTGCTGTGATAGGCTCTTGTTTGTGTTTAGTGAGTCTATAATATTTTGGAAAAAACCGTATCGTAATTTTCAAGTTGACAATTTGTAATCGCCTTTCAGTCTTAACCATTCCTGTTAGTTGTATCCACTGTTACTTAGCATTCCGGCAAGAGTTTCTCTACCTCAATAAACTAGCCTGCGTAGCAAGCGTTGCAACACAGGCTATCAATAAACTATTATTCGGAGCTGGCCTTCGTGCGCATAGAGGTTTTTTTCTACGTCTTTTAAACCACGCAAAGTGAAGATTTCATACTAGTGAGCTGTCTCTTGGTCTTAGTTTAACAGGGTTAGTTGATAATAATAATGACTTAATTAAGGTGTCCAGAAAACTAGCGGAGGAGAATCCCCCTGCTAATAGGGAATACCTAAGATATCTAACAAATTAGCTAAAATACAAATAAGTCGACATAAAATCGATTAAACAAAGCTAAAATGTAAAAAATAAAAGCCATATACTGCTATGACTCTAATGGCAAATGACCTACGTTGTAGAGTGGTTTCAGAAGTAAATACTCACTGATGCAAGGAGCAATGGGACTTTTTGTGTTCTCGTATCCCACAGCACAGTTGTCACACTGTCTCCGTGTCACGCCTTCCTTGCAAGGACACTGTCCCGTGTTCTGGTCGCAAACCTTTCCCATAGATCCGTGCGGGTGGCAGTTACATGCTGCAAGAAATAATGAGAACCGTAAATATTGGCAGTTGTGTTTCTAGCTCGATCGGATCCTCGGGAGGACCCCCATGTGAAAAGGCCGTTCGTCGGGAGTTTTGAGTTAAACCCCTATGGGAGACCAATCTGGATGTGGGCAATTACCAGCCGCTTCCCAGGAAAGAAGCCCGCGCCAGAAAACCGGACTCGAGAGCCCAAAAACGGAAACAAGAGGGTTTTTATTATTATTTCTTCGAGTGCACCCTAAAAGATACTTTGACAGCTAAAAATAGAGCCATTTTGTCATCAACACGCTTGGTGAGACCAGAATCCTTGATTTATACCCCTAAACGAGGCGACGAGCATCCGCGACCTTTTCATGTGGGTCGTCTCCGACCGATCGACCACCTACCCGAAATTTACAGAAGTACCCTCCCCCCTCCGCGAGCGAACGCCGGCAGCAATAAATTGATTTTCCTGAGCTGTAGATAACAAATCCACTCTCAAGGCTATGCTTCTTTAAGATACTAAAGCCAATATTGGTAGACTCTGAAGTTTCAACATGGTTTTCATCCACAGATTTAAAAATCAGAACATTTCACATGGCATTATAAGCAAAGGTTGGTCCATGTAGGCAACTGGTAGTCTTCAATGGAGATGTCCCATTAACTGTGTAAACTTAAAACCGCAGAATAATGTAATTATACGTAATATGAATAGCTCCAAATATTTAACAAGTTTTACTTTATTTTTGCGTGCGCCAGTGCAAGTTCTCGCTATCCATTTTCACTGTGTCATTTCTGTAACATTACACTTTCACCAGTAAGAGGAGGTTCTTACTAATGGAGACTTTCCATGACCTAAAATTAACTTATGAAGTGATGACATCTAGATGACTTTGATTCTCTTGTTAATGAGGTGCACATGTCGCCATCACAGGGGTGTGGCAAGGAGACGTTTGATGAGATTTTAGTGACAATATATGGACGCTAATAACATCTTTGGCTGCTTCAGTTTAGCAAAACTGACCTGAGCTTTTACGATTTCAGTCGGCTTTCGTAAACTGTTTAAAAGAAAGGTTGTAATACTGCAATTGTTGTGAACGATAATAGTTTTTCATGTTATTCAGGTAGAAAAATATATGTTGTGGAAATTACAAAAGTCAATTAAAAAACGAAGTCTATCTGTTGTCTGTTTGACGCATCTCTAGCTCTTTGGTCCG
>Ga0126339_10002774_pt1 | contig 12599 bp, 7 predicted proteins | sample OrbTmetagenome_2_FD_92532 | JGI IMG/M metagenome (GOLD analysis project Ga0126339, IMG submission 92532) | Coral microbial communities from Petempiche,Puerto Morelos, Mexico - Orbicella T R C metagenome | ecosystem: Host-associated > Invertebrates > Cnidaria > Coral | place: Petempiche,Puerto... | reverse complement strand
AGTTTTTTGCCTACGTTTTAACTCGAAAACAAAGCAAAAACCAGCGACAAAAATACAGAACCACGTTTTTCTATTACATTGAAGACCACATGCAAAAATTCAGCTAATTTGGAGCAAAAAAAAAGAAAAGCAACCAAAATCGTCACTTATCCCCTTTTATGATTAGCTTCTTCAATTGTTGTGCGCAAATTCCATATGTATATGTTCAAATGCACATTACAATTAAAATACATAAAAAATGAATGCTACACGCTAAAAGTGAAATTTACAGTTTAAAAACTAAAATTCTAAAAAACTAAGTTATAGGTGAAAAATTACAAGCCTTAAAGTACAATTTATACCTAACTAAAATCTACAGTGGCCCACAACTGTCACGACAAAACAAAAAGTCACGGCACTACAAACTTAACTCACGGCAAGATAATGTTGTCTGACGGCAAAACAACGGATAAGAGGATTTAGATGACGTTTTGCACGACTAATAGAGTTATACTAAAACAATGAAATTATTCACTCTCGATTTCTATGCGTGATAGTTGACTTGGGCTGCGCCCTAGTCAGCTATCACGCAATAGAAATCTCGAGCTCATAATCTAATTGTTTATTAGTATAAATTTACAGTCAAACCTGCATATAACGGCCCTGTATATAGCGGTCACCCTGTGTATAACTAAAAGAGATGCAAATACGAATACTTTAGATTAAGAAATGTACCTTTACCACAGTCTTTGCAAAAGTTGGCATTTTGATAGACTAACGAACCACAAGAGCTGCAAAACATCATGAGCACGAGATAAGGAACACTGCACTAAAAATGGCGGTCTCCGAGCGAGCAGTGTGTTACTGTTACACGACATACCATTTGAAAAGCAAACAACAACCACTGACCAACTGCTGACCAACTTGATTTCTTTGTTTTGTCGTGAGTTAACTTTGTTTTGCTGTAAATTAGGGGTGTTCTGCCATGAGTTAATTTCTTTTTGTCGTGAATTAATGGTGCACTGCCGTGAGTTAATTTTGTTTTGTTGTCAGATAACATTATCTTGCCGTGAGTTAAGTTTGTACTGCTGTGACTTCTTGTTTTGCCGTGACAGTTGTGGGCCACCGTAAAAATCTAAAATTCTAAGAAATTACAATTCTATTCGGATTTTAATAAAAACGCTTTAGAAAACAAATATGTTTTAAGTTTGCCTTTAAAATCAGTAACAGTGTTCACAGATCTGATGGCCACAAGAAGAGCGTTCCAAAGTTTTGGGCCAGCATATGTAAAAGAGCGATCACCCAGTGTTGCCTTGGATAACGGCTTTGGATAACTAAGGAGGAGGCTGTCATTAGAGCTTCTTAGGTCACACCGTGAAGTTGATTTGATACTAATTAATGAATCTATATAGGTAGGCGCCAAACCCTTAAGAGCCTTAAATGTAATTAAAAGAATTTTGAACTCAATACGAAACTTCACTGGGAGCCAATGTAAATCAAAAAGGAGCAGTGTAATATGGCAAAATCTGCTTTGCTGGCAGATCAGTCTAGTGGCAGCATTCTGTATTCTTTGTAGCTTGTTTATACGGTATTCGGGAAGTCCATACAAAAGGCTGTTGCAATAATCAATCCTAGCAGTAATAAACGCATGTACAAGAGTCTCGGTACACTGTATATCATTATACATGACAGAATTTTTGATCTGTTTGGACCACAAATTTGTTTAATGATATTAATTCTTTGTTTAACTTGCTTTATGTCACTTTTGCAGGATTTGTTGGATCCTCAAACTAAACTGTTACAGTATGTCATTGCTCAGCCATATTCCCGTGATGTTATCTGTACCATGTTGGGTCTCAATAAACAGGTACTTTTGTTATATTTCTAACTTGGTGATGAAACACTGTTTTTTAGGCAAAATTAGGGTTAATATGCATTGTGAAATTCTCACTCTTTGTTAGTTATTATTATTAACTACTTATTAACCGAGAGTGAGGTCTTTACTGGAAAATCTCAGGGCAAGACCTTGCCATATTGACCGAGCATTAGCGAGGGCAATACGGCAAGGTCGAGGTTTGAGATTTTCCCGTAAAGACTGAACGTTTGAGGTTAATAAGTTGTTTATTATATGGCTTTTTGCTGTGTTTTTGCCTGTAATTGGCCCGTGGGCATTACAGGAGAATAATGCCCTACAATTAGCCAATCGGAGTGCGCATTATATCGGCTACAAGAACAAGCCATATGATAATATTTCTTAATGGTCTTGTCTTAGTGGTTACACAGTGTAATGAATATATTATCATGTAAAAACAAAGGACTAGAAAACTATTTCTTTTTGTCATTGTTCTCTTGCCCACTACATACTGTGGATATCATGACCATTTTAGTGCTTTGTTTTTCACGTTGCACGGGAGGAGGGTACTCTCCAAAACATCGGGTAGGGGTTGGTTGCTGGACCACAAAAACCCTTGCCTTGAACAAGACCAAGGACCCTGTTCCAGACTAAATGCCGAAGAAAGATACCCTGTTCCAGTTGAAATAGAGTAAATAATCCTATTCCAGACCATTTCCATAAGAAATATAGTTGTTATTGAACATAGATGACAGGCAAAATCTACATCAAATACCACATGTCAGATTCATCTGTTTGAATGAAGATCTGTCATGCATGTAACTACCACCATACAAAAGACTGTAGGTTTCAGAGGTCTGAGAGAGAAGCTTGTTGATTTTCAGGAAAACAATACCCTGTTCTAGATCAGTGAAATTTTTTTTATACTCTGTTCCGGACTGAAATGTTTGAAAAACATACCCTTTCTAGCAGCACATCCCTTGTGTAGCCCATAATTATAAGGGAATACCCCCTTCCCCACCCTGTTTCCAGTAAAATATGTTGGTAAGAGCTAACTAGTGCAAATCTCCAAATATGTTTAGGAAATCAAACACAGTTCAATAGTTTAAATCCTTAATCAAAACGTACATTTTTAAACTAGCTTTTGAAATTTGATATAATTTTTGGAATTTAGGATGTGATGTTCCTTTGATCATTGCATGTTAAAAGGCACAATATAAGACAGTTGTTAATTATTATATGAAATTGCACTTTTTACTTGGCTGCATTTCTAAGGAAAGCCTGCTAATAATTATTCAATGTAATAGCATGGAGTCACATCATAGATACTTATTATCAGGGACTTACTTCTTATTCTATTATTTAATACTGGATATTCCTTTTTCAGCAAAAGCAAAGATGTCCAGCTTTAGAAGAGCTGTTAGTTGACCTGATAGTTGTTGCCATGGAAAGATCAGAGGAGAATGAAGCCAGCATGAGTGAAACAGGATGTCAGTTGCTATGGCATCATTTGTCTAGCCACCTTATTTTCTTTGTGCTTTTCCAGTTTGCCAGCTTTCCACACATGGTCTTGTCTCTCTACACTAAGGTACACAGCTCACCCATGCCATATCAGTTTCCAAGACAGAAACCACACTTACTGCACCTTTCAATAAGTTGTGAATTCTGAAGTTCAGAACCTAAGGATTGCAACCCTCAAACATGACTTTTGAACAGGGGTTTCATTGAGGGCCGGGCACTGGGCAAATTGACTGGCCGTGAGGACGATTTTGCTTGGCAGGTTTGACCATCTAGTGGAAAGTTTTTCCTACAAAGAAGTTCAGGTCTAAAAGTTTTGCCCACCTGTGAAAACCAGTTGCCCTCTTGCTAAAAATGTTGATGAAACCCCTGCCTTTTGAATCTCTTAAAAGTGAACTTCTGTTTCCTGCAAGGTCCTCTAAGATTGTTGATGACAGTAAAAAACACAATTTTACCCTTGTTTGAGTGTGTTTCATGTTATTGAAAGGTGCAGTTAGCTGTAATACTTATCAGCTATGCTCAGCAAAAGTTGAAGAAACGTAAACTTTTTTAGCCAATACTCCATGTCCATCAGCGGGCTGACGTGATGTAGTCGATAAGTGCTAATGAGTGAAAAACTTTGCATTGAGCATTAACTCCAGAAATGATGTACACATATATGCACCAGACAGGTCAAACAGAAAATCTAAGCCTCAGTGTTATTTGAAACTGTGATCTCTGGAACCAAAGACAGTACTTCAATCCTTGCCCAATTCTTGGCTCAATAAATTGAGTGATGAGATCAGACAATAGAGCAAAATGACACCATTTGGAATACCCAGACGTGGAAAGCAATTTTGTTACTTTTCTGAAATATTTAAACCTCATCAGACTCTTCTCTACCATTAGAATAACTATTTGCAAAAGAAATAAGTCTAATACTTTTTTCAACTTCTGCTGCAAACTAAAGATTTTGTTCAATCTTAAGTATTGCTTTAAATTGACCAAACTGTCACCTCCCCCCCCCCCGCCCCCAATCCCCAAGTCTAATTCTTTCAAGTCTAATTCTTTTTGAGTCATACATGTAAGTTTCATTTTGCATACATTTCTTCTTAAATGAGTAGTTTCCTTTTCTCTTTGATTTGCAGCTAAGTGGAAGAAACCTTAAAAAGGGGAGGGATCATCTCATGTGGGTTCTACTGCAGTTTATTTCTGGAAGTGTCCAGAAAAATCCTGTAAGTAGACAATAGTAATCAATTGACAATGCTCTTGTCATTTTAAACTTTGTTACAGAGTAGTTTGCTACAAAAATTAGTTCTTTATTTATTTTTGCTAATCAAATTTGTAGCAAGGAGGTATTGATAAGTGTTAATCTTTTATATCACATTTTTATTTTGTAGTTGAGTGATTTCCGACCTGTAATGAAGTTGTTTGATTTACTTTACCCTGAGAAACAGGTTTGTGTAGATTTGACACAAGTCTCAGTTGCTTACTTATAGCAGCTGTATTATTTATAACTAATTCAAGATGAAAATGAGAGATGATTGTGGGAACTAATTCTGTTCGTCTTAGGAGAGGTGAATTATTTTAGTCTTGACTGCTGTTATCACAACTTTACTTAGCACAATCAACATGAAGCAATTCAAAATATTTAACAGTATTCTTGAATAGTGGTGACCCTGTTTCAGTTTTGGTATGTACACTGTACAGGCAAGGATTCATCAGTTGGGTGGCAAATTATACCTAGACTACACTTGATTAGCTACAGTATTGGAGATGTATTTGATAAAAATCAGGTCTGCTTGCACCTTACTCTGTGTACACTGTTTTGCACCTGTTTATTTAACATATTTTGCTATGTCACAGTCTGAGACTTATTAACCTTTTTCTTTTGTTCTGTTCCAGCCATTGCCACTCCCAGACATAACTGTGGCTGATTCAGTTCACTCATTAGCTATGGCCTGCATTTGGGTTCATTTAGCAAAGAAGGTAAAACTCCACTTTCAGATTTAAATCTTTGACTATATTCTTAAAATTCCTCTCGTTATTCTTTATACTGACTTTCCCAAATTAACTAAATGACTGTAGCAAGCTATTCATTTATGAAATCTGCAATAATTTTGATCTTATTAGAATGAAAAGCCAATCAATCAATCTTTTATTCATATTTCTAAGGCCCAGTCTGAGGATGTGACTTGGAGACCTGCTGTTCCTCACACACTTAAGGATCAAATTGAGTAAGTTCATATTTTTTAAACGCTTTTAATGAGATATCTATTACTGAGAGCAGAATCAATGAAATACAATCCTGATGGTATTGGTATTCTATGGCTCCTTTTAGGTGTTACACTATTCTATTTTTCTTTTCAGGTTTATACAAATGTCTTCTAGAACAGCTGCAGCTAACTCATTCTCCTTGACAAATTACAAGATTCCTCTTCTTTGTAATGCCTGTAAGTATATCAAACATAATGTTATCAAATAGCATACATTTCATGACAGTCCCTTTCATGCTCACTGAATAAGAGATGGAGAAATGCGACTGTGCTCGAGTGAGTTGAAAGTGTAAAAGGATAGGGAAGGGAGGGATGGGAAACAAGAAGCGTGATAGCGAGGAGAAGCAAGCGAGAGGGGAGACAACATGTTGCGGATGCTAACAGTCATAGGATTCTTACGTGAATTGGGCTGAAATGGGATGCAGAGCTCTTATGTATGCTCACTAAGTAAGGAAATGGAGCAAATGGTCAATCAAATGTTCACCCAACCAATCATCAAAAGCTTCATTTTGCATTTTTCTTAATGGAGAGTGGATAACTAGTTTGAACTCAGTTGGAGTACTAGTGTTGTTCAAAGTAAATACTGACATAAGAACAGCCACCCACTTTACTAAGATTTGTTTTAGACTACACATGTGTTGGCCCACTATCTACACAATCCTCTGTAGGAAAAAAGGGGGCAATTGGTACATTTACCTATAATTCTTTAACAATGCTCACAAAAGTGTACAGAAGAATTCTAAAATCTTCAAACCTAGCCTACACAATGTCGTTAGCACAGGGACAAATATTTTAAAAATTTAAATGGCTTTCCTTGTACTTTATGGGCTTTGCAAAGCTCGCATGGTATTGTGGTAAAATATACAGCCACCATCTTTTCATTCCTGTGGACACTAGAACAAGCTCTCAAGGTACAACTATTCTTTCAACAGACAGCACCAACCCGGATTGTTTCACTGTACCAATGGCTGTGCTGGTTGAAATGTGTTATGGAAACAACAAAGCAACAACACAGTTACCTGGCCCATCAAATACACTTGCTGCAGGGCCTACAGTTCCATGTCCAATGAGCCTGTTAGATTCACTCACTGTGCATGCAAAAATGAGGTATAGCTCTTCAAGTATTACATGGATGATTAAAGGTCTTGTTAAAGATTTTAGCCCTATAAATTTGATGGTGTCTTTGGGTGGCATGTTGGTCTAATGTTAATCAAATCAGACTCTGCATCTCAGAGCCTGGGTTAGATCTATTGCTTGCCAGCCAATTGCAGGGATCTAGTTACAAAAGTTGTAATTGGATAGCTGTTATTGGACACCCATGTGATTGCACGCCAAAGGGACAAATAAGTGCCCCTGGAAAACCAATCACCAATTTTGTTATAGATACGATGAAGGTGATTCCTTAGTATTGCATTGCGCATCCCTACTGCCCACGATTTTCGGGTCATTAGAGCACGCACATGAGCATGTGTGCGTACAAAAGAGATTTCCCTCAAACTAAGCTCGATAGCAAAATAAATGCTCCTTTTCTCTTTTTGAACGAGCACGGTGACCCCCACTTTTTATTTCATAATTTCAATGAGAACAATATCCTCAATAATTGAGAAAAAAAATTAGCAGAAATCTATGGCTACTTTTTTGGCAAATGAAATAAATACTACAGAGGGAGACATAACGGGCCCAACAACGCATGTCCAAATTATGTTTCCTTTAAAGGTTCAAAAAAATGAAGGGTATTTGAAGACATTTTTTGTGGGACGTAGATGAATAAACAATCAAAGAAATTCAAACTCTTTGTGATATAACACGCTGCATTGAAATATAATCGAGCTTATTTGTTGCTCATGGATATTACCAAAAGTCACCTTAATAACCATATTTGGCAGCATTGTGGCGTGAAAACAAGCATGGTGACCCCCTCTTTTTACTACGTTTTTAATATCTCCTTGTCCTGTAACAACAGCATAACAATTTGCATCAGAAATCTATGGCGGGTTCTTTTACTAGGGAATCACCTTAAATAGCCAATGTATCATTGCCAAATCTAGAATCTACAATTTACTGAATTATTTTTGTCCCTGTAGATGGTTATTTGTCTAGCGCTATTCAACTTGTGCGATTTCTACGTGTTTTCATCGGACAGAATAATCTAAGAGAATGTAGATAGCAGGCATGCACCTTGCTATTTTGAGAAAGATACCTGATTTTTGAATGTTGTTGCGCAGCACTTTATTCCCAGGCATCCATTTATTTTATTGTGAGGTCACTGAACAACAATGCACCAAAAATTCACGAAGACGTGATAATTGTAACAAACACCACTTGTTACAAAGCTAATGATAGATTTATCATGGGGCACTGGGAATAGTCCACTCCAGGCCACCCTCTCTTGGTTATGGTGCATCCTCAATTCTTATATCTGAAACTTGTCCGTTCTGTAAATGATTTGGTACGCCACTGTCTTAAGTCAGTGTTTTCTGTTCAGTTTCATTCACAGCATTGTTAATCGTATCATCAAGTTAGGCAACACACCATCATCTTTTGCTCTGGCCCCAGCATTGGTGGAAACTTACAGTCGCCTGCTTGTCTATATGGAAATTGAGTCACTGGGAATCAAAGGATTCATTAGTAAGACTGATCATAAACATCGTTACTTTCCAATTAATTTAGAAATTCTCCCTTTTGGTGACAATAATGATAATGATAGTGATAGTGATAGTGATAGTGATTCCATGTGGACATGTTCAAATGCGCATTTAAACTCAAATTATATAAAACTAAAGACACAGCGGTGTATGAGCTCTGGATTAAGAAGTCCAATGTTTGGGATTTGTCAGGTCCTGGTCATAGTTTCAGTGTTGGAACAGGTGTAAAATTACTCGAGCGCAATTTGTTGGAACAATGCTAAGAGGTTGCTAGTGATAGACAACTAGCAATCAATGTAAGGGAAATAACAATAGTCCTGGTGACTTCATGCTGCAGAAATTGTACTTAGGGATAATGGTGACGTGGAGGTTTGAAACCCTTTTAATAGGACTTGAAATTTGCGATCTGAGAACTTTGCGATGCAAAGATCTCATTTATTTTTTATGTCAAGCAATAGCTCTTTTCACGGTTAGGTTTTCTCATTTGCATTACAATGTAATCCAACATGGATGCGAGGCAACTTCAGGCTGAAACTACAACATGTCCCAGAATTGGCTTTCATACATGTTAGATTACATTTGTGATCTGAGGACTTTTATAGGAATAGAAACTTTGCGGTGACTTTTTGAAGGTGCACTGAGAAGTCAGAGAGACTTGGAGAGGGGGATAACTAATTTTGCAACCCAAAGTTCTCATTATGTATGTCAAGTTAATGGGACACTTTCATTCGCAAATGTGATTTAAATGCAAATAACATGGAGGCTTCCTTTGTTACAGTACTGAGGAAAAAAGGAGTTTTGCATGTGGGGTTCTGTTCTGAGTCATTGTCTTTCTTGGGTCTGGTTTTAACCTAATAGGACAGTTTTGGTATTCTAACTTAGTGGCTTGATGCGCACCTTCCCGTCACTTATCTACATAAGTACACCTCCCCTCCACTGCTGCAGAAAACAGAGTTAAAACTTACTGATAACTTACTCTGCAACGCATTATGACCCACTTAGCCGTGTGCAAGCAACACGGTGTAGTCTTTTATTCTTTCATTGTGGTCAAAATTCCTTTAAACTGAGATCATGTAAAAGAATGAGATGAAGTGATCAGATTGTTTGTTTGTACTATCTGCAGGTTCCTTGCTTCCCAATGTGTTCAAGAGTCATGCTTGGGGAATTCTCCACACATTGCTCGAGATGTTCAGTTACCGTCTGCATCACATTCAACCTCACTACAGAGTGACCCTGCTCTCTCATTTACACTCGCTTGCTGCCGTGCCACATACAAACCAGAATCAGCTTCATTTGTGGTAATTTACTCTTGATTTTTGACTAATTCTCAGGGAGCAGTTAAGGCGGGGGTGGGGGGTATAGTTAAATGTTACATTGTTGATACGATTTGGCGTTATTCTCTTGTTAGCTCGTGAAGGTTTCAGGCAGTCTTAAAATGCCGTCATAATTTAACAGCTGAAGGACCTGTGGACTTTTATACATTTTTCGGAAGATTTGTCAGAATTATATGTATGAAAAAGAAGAAAAGAACGGGGAATTAGAGGTAACTGAAGTAAATGAGGAAAACTGAGGATGCAATGAAGATTGGGTCCTGATGGTTACCAATTCAGAAAACACAGGAGACATTTACTTCCGGCTGAGGAACTAACCAATAGAAACGTTTCGGTAACCTAATTCATGCACACTGTATGAGCGTTCAAAAAAAGATTGTGCACGGTCGTGGACATTCCAACGTAAATCTTGTCATCTTTGTTTGCTCCTGTGAAGTTTGCCAGGCTTCATAACTATTCCCCTCTATTAACTATTGGCAAGACGCATGAAACAGTAACAACCCGTGTTTAAGAACCTGCACTTTTTGAAGTCTGGCAAAATAGTATCTTGTATTTTGGGGTACTTATTGACAATTTAGGCTAAATAGGATGTTATTAGGTTCTTAATTTCTATGAAGGAGCTCGAGATATAGTTGTCGATTACCAGAAAAATAAACTTTGGTCCTTAAATATATAGTTTTATTCACAACTGTATTATGAGAAGACTAACACAACTGATTACACAATGTATAGGAAGTGTTACCTCTAAAACAAGAGTTGGTAATTTAATTGTTTAATTAATTAAACAATTTAATTAATTTAATTTAATTGTAACCCACATACAAGAAACTTCTTGATCTTGCTTGGCTAAACAGGTTCTTACATCTTTGGGTTTTAGAATGGCAAATTTCTGCCAGCAGGTTCTTAAACCACTAGGTTCTTACACAGGGGTTTTTTTACTGTTTCTGATGATGGTGATTCTTGTACATCCAACAGTGTTGAGAGCACAGCCCTCAGGCTTATCACAGGATTAGGAAGCTCTGAAGTACAGCCACAACTGTCTCGCTTTAATGCTGAACCAAAACAGGTGAATAACAATAACCAAACTCTAAGAGGATCCTTGAATTGGGATCACATTGAAGTATTTTCTTTCATGAAGTGACAGTCTTCTTGTGGGGGTTACATATTTGTCTCTCAGTTAATCAACTCAAGACGCAGACGGGAAAGAAGATTCTATATATGATATATTTACTCTAATGTGAATCTTCCAAAGTTGACGTCAAGGTAGGTCTGTTCATCCTTCCATGAGAGACATCTACGAAAACTACACTGTATATCTTAGCTGTGTTTTACCGTGTTTGTAGTCAAAGTTGCACAAACCTTGAATTAGTAAAGAAAATAACTTCTATTTCAGATTTCTTTAGATGTTTTTAATATATCAAAAGAAAACCTAAACATAAATGACGGAATTAAAAACCTAAATGAAAATCACCAAATTGCCATTGAAATTGAGTCTTTACAAGAAGTAAGTCTATTTACAAATGAGTATTAGCAACGTTTTGTGTGAAGGTTTAGCACTTTCTGTTAAAGGGAGTGGTAAAGTTTCAGGCACATACTTGCAAGAGAAAAAATGCACCAAGAACCTCATTTTGTGGTCGTATTGTTAGGATAAGATATTATGTCTTTGGCAGTGCAATGATATGCTAATAACTATTAACATTGTTGTGAATTAATTTGCTTTCCCAGCTTTTGTCTGCTGAATCTGAGGAACTCAATCGAGCCCTTGTATTGACCATAGCACGGGCTATGCATATAACTTGTAAGTAAGCTCATCGATTAACATTCTATTCATGCTTTAGCATGCATCATTGAGCTATGACGCACGCCGGCGAGAAGTTTGGAGAGCAAGGAAGAAGCGTAAGAGTTGCTCGAAGCGCAGCCGCAACCATAGCTTCTTGAGTGCTCTCCAACCTACACAAGTGCACTATAACCTGATGATGCACAGTTAAATTATGACTCACTTATTTTATAGCATTGCCAATGGAAATAAATTTCTCTAGCTAACCAAAGTTAACTTTCTCAGGCCATAAGCGTGCATAATTGGATTATGAAGCATGCTTGCATATACTGAGTTTTGCTAGCTATGCTATAAAGACAGTTAATGTTTTCCAGTAAAGGTGCAGGCAGACCTGTCACACCACTTTGGAAGAGACTATATCAGCAATTTTAACTGCGTGCTGGATTGTAACAGTTTCAAACAAGATTGTGTTGTTGACGTGTTTGTTACGGAATACGACAATATCTTTGTACCATCTTAATCTAGATTCTGGGCTGCTTTTTTTTTTGGTAATATCACAAAATTGTTTATTTGTTCATAGCTGCAGAATCGAGTGTAAACTGGTATGAAGGAATTCTGAGAACTCTGATCACCAATACTCCACACAGGTATGTAAATAGTGACCATCCTACCAGGCTAAGTTTTATTGATCAAAATACATTTGAAAACATACACGCAAGTGAGAACTACGTATCTGCTTTTTGAAAAGTGGGAATCATTTCAGAGCGATTATTTCTTTTCGCAAAGCAAATTGTAACTATAGTAAGCCAGATTTCAGAGTGGTAATCTAATTAGTTCAGAGTCAGTTGTCTACTCTCCAGACTCTATTACCAGATTCTAATATCGGTGCCATGATCTTTTCCCGTCTGGTCTTGCTGCCCAGCTGCCAGAGAAACGGTCATCTAACCCTGAGGTCGTGCCTTCCAATTCTACCGGAAGGAAATACTTGGGTTGATTTCCAGCACTCCAAATTAATTCATGTAAATCTCTTCTTTCCAGCTTCTATGAATTCCCTGATCTGCTTTCGTGTTAATCTATTTAGCCAGTTGATCAGTCTACCAACTAATACCAGAAGCATATGTGATATGCTTCTGCTAATACATAATTAATTGGCTACACGACCCCTCAAGCATGTAGTGCTTAAACGATAATCGTGTTTTAAATAAAGGATTTTACTTTACTTTACTTTACTTTACTTTACTT
>Ga0126339_10002773_pt1 | contig 12600 bp, 6 predicted proteins | sample OrbTmetagenome_2_FD_92532 | JGI IMG/M metagenome (GOLD analysis project Ga0126339, IMG submission 92532) | Coral microbial communities from Petempiche,Puerto Morelos, Mexico - Orbicella T R C metagenome | ecosystem: Host-associated > Invertebrates > Cnidaria > Coral | place: Petempiche,Puerto... | reverse complement strand
TTTTTAAAAATAAAAAAAAAAAAAAGGGGCAAGCCCCCCCCCCCCCCCGTTGCCCCTCCCCCCAAAATCCACTCCTGACAATCAGTCAATTAATCAATTTTTTTTTAAATTATTGTGCACTTCTTACCTACAGAATTTTAAAATTTACATCAGTATTATAAAATAAAGATGGGAAAAGAAATAAATGTTGCATATGGCTATGGAGAAAATAAAAAAAAAATATGTGCATAGTAACCGGATAGTAGCCATTGACTTTCAAGCTGGTCACCACCATGTTAAAGAACATACATTTACTGAAAATAAATTACTATAAATACATTACTGAAAATAGCAAAATAATGGCTATAATAATGCAAACTCAAAAGGGGTATTTTTGAATGGTTATTATCTACCTATGACCCTATTTCCCAAGAGGGCCATGGCAAATCTAAAGTAAAAGTGAAGTATTATCTGCCTATTCTGCTACGTAAAAAAACACTGAAATGTGTGTAGTAAATGTTATTTTACAAACCAGTGCTTTTTCCCATTTGTTTTCCACATCATCACATTTTGCAATCCCCATGAACATCAAGTAGTATGTCATTACAGAAACTATAATTTAACAAATAATATGTTTGTAAAATGTTCTCAAGAAATATCTATACCCAGCAAAAGAAGGTCACAGGAAGTTCTGAGCTGGAAGGTGAAAGTTTCCAAGGAAAGTATGAAACTTGAATGAAATTTCTAGATGGATGGGAGTGGGTTTTCAACACAAAAAGCCTTACCTGAGTGTAATATTAATCATTATTTTTCTAGTACAACACAACACTGTAAAGTACCAAAAACAAATTGATCAGAAATAGTACAAGGTTTTTCTGTGGCTGGTCACATTGAGACTTGTTAACAGGTATATAAGTTCATTACTTTGCACATGATCTACCTGAAGAAGCAAGAAAAATCCCATAAGTTAACATTTATAAAAATCGCACCTTGGTGTCCAGTTGCTCTCATTTCCTTGAACAACTCATATGCTTCAGAACCACTGTTATGCTGTAAACAAGACCACCTTGTTTTAAACATACATGTACAGTTCAGACAGTAACTATAATTATGATTTGAAATTATTTGGTAGCAATATTATTATTATTCACTGAGGTTGGGGTGAATAGGTGTAGATATTTAAGTGAGCTGCAAAGTGGCAAATTAAATATCCACCTCTTTCACCAACACTGAGGTGGATAACTATAATTATTAATGCAGTTTTGGTATACATCACACAAGAACCAAAACATTATTTCTGTCAAAAAAATGGTCGGAAATTATAAACTCTTGACATGTGATTTTGTCTCTTTGGCTGCTTGGAGATGAAGAGTCCTTGCTTATCACTTCCCAGCTAGCCAATCAGCCCACACCAAAATCACTATTCACTTGTGTAGTATATACTAAACAATAAAAAGCATAGGCAAGAGAAGCAGGCAGGAGCGTTTTTGTTGGTGGCAACTTAACATTCTTTGACTCTCTGTTGAGTAAGTCTGCATACAAGCCAAGTAACCCATCAGGTCAACACTTATCTCCAGTTTCTGTAGAGTGAAGTGGCTAGGAGTATTTCCACTCCTCCCTGGATGGGATGCTAGTCCATTGCAGGGTTACCCAGCATTAAATTTGCCAGTACCCATTTATACACCCGGGTGGAGAGAGGCACTGTGAGAGTAAAAGGACTTGCCCATGCAAGAATAAAACACAATGTTCCCAGCCAGGACTTGAACCGCTCGATCCGGAGGAAAGGGCACTAACCATGAGGACACTGCACCTCTGCTGAATAATGAGACTTAAAATAATAATAATATATCACTATAATCAGTATCACCACAAAAAAAAAAACATGTTTTTTTTCCTCACTCTTATTTGATTAAAAAACATATTGTCAGTACCTTTACTAATCCAAGAACCATGGCCTCATATGTGCTGCCATCTTTGGTTGTCATGCTTTCAAACATTTGCTCAGCATAGTTGCCTTTTCTGTTATATAAAGACATTTCATAGTAAACCAGTAGATATCACCTGTCTTTGATCAAGGAATAGAACACACGGCGCCTTTTATTTCTGATTTTGAGCAGCTACCATCTCAGTAGACTCAGAAAATGTGTCTCAGTGAGCAAGTCACAGGCTCTACACCTCTGATGCAAGCATAGGTGTAGGAAAACTACATGTACAGGATTCAACATTGTTGTCCTATATGAAGGGGAAATTTGGTCAGAAACAAAAGTTTGACAGGTAATGTTGAAGGTGAACATGAAACAGCTAGAAGGGTGGTGAACACCGATACTGACAGAAATGAATTATGGCTCCAAATACAATTATCATAACTCACTAATATCAACCAGTTTCAAAGAAAAAAACTTACAATGTATGGTAAGGTTGGACCTTCATACACATGTAATGCTTGGCTAATTTTGGGCATATATAGAGGTCATAAAATCTCATTGCTGCTTGTTTCTACAAAATGGTAGTTTACAAAGTATTAGAACAATTTCCAAGTGTTATTTTATTGACTCACTTCCACTGATTTCTCACAGGATTATAATCATTGTCTTCATTTCTTGCTTCATCATCAAACTATAAGTTAGAAAATAATAAAAACACTGATGCTTAATCTATTAATTCTACAATCTGATAAAAATCAGTATTTCGGTATGTAAATATCTAAGTATATATAAGACCTTAGAAGAATTTTTAATTATTGTAAACAATAATTATGAGTTAATTCTCTTATGTTGGAAACAAATTAATTAAAATATTGTACTTATTAAGTTCAACAATCATATCAATGTCAGACTAAAGTGTGCCCATTGTACAATGCGTTTTTGTTGTGATGAGATACTTGTGATGAGGTACTTATTTACCCCTTCATCTACTGAGTCTGAATCTGAATTGGAGTCTCCATCATCAGTGTCTGCTTTTTCTTCTTTTGTCTCAATAGTTAAGAAACTTGATCCTGTCTGCAAAACAAAGTACAATGGAAAGTAAACCATGTTTTAATAGACACCTAGAAAGTAGACAGAGCTATAAACTACATGTAAATACTTCTCTTCAACAGAGGTCTACCTCAGGTATAAAGCAGACATCCTTTTTAAGTAGACAACTCAGGCTATTGAGTGATCACCTCTCTTATCAAGACACCACAGTCTACCTGCCTAAAGCAGACACATCCTGACTATAAATAATAAGTTGACACCTTTCTAAAGCAGACTATTAATTAAAAGGGGAACCTCTAAATCAGACAACAGTACAGGTTATTAATTGTCCACCTCTCTAAAGCAGTCACCACAGGTTATTAAATGGACACCTCTCTAAAGCTCTACACCTGAATGCTGCAGGCACTGCCTTGAAGACACCTAAATTTTTTTTTTCATAGTCTTTTGAGTGGACACCACTCTACAGAAGAACTCCTTAAGTGGACAACTTACATGTACAACTCAGTTACTTAAAGCAGGTGACTAATTTTGAAACAAGGGAGTGGTAACATTTTGACAGGAAAATAAACATCATACATGCACCAATATTTGTGTGATGCTGAAATTATACAGCAAGCATTGATTTGAACTGTGTAACATGGGGAGCTAAATAATGCACAAAAACTATAAATTGTGTAACCTCCTTAATACCGCTACCTCAACAGGCTCCAAAGCCTCTTCTACAGATACATTTCCGAGATGTTGAGCAGCAAGATCAAGTAACTCATTTTGTGTTTCCAGTGAGACTTCCACTCCTGAAAAACAAACCCTATATGTCATGTACTTTATACACTGTTGCTGTTTTGTTTTTGTTGAGTCAGGAAATAGTACATGGACAATTTGAGCTCTGTGCTTTTAATTAATATTTGTTAAAAAGAAATGGATGCTGATGAGGGTGAGGATGAAACTCGGTGTTAGGGATCAAAATTTCTGCCTGACTTAACTAGTCATGTACTTACATTTAATTTTCTCAAGATTAATTTTTGCAGGTTTGCTTCATTTTTTGTTTGCAATATCACAAAAATATGACATTGGCAGTGTTTTCTGTAAAATGGTATTTACGACTTGATGCATCAAGTACTAGCAGTTTTTAACTCTATGTTTAAAATAATCATAAGAATTTTTTTGGCCTTGCTTCCAAACAATCTCTGATTGCTTTAAGAATATTGTCACTTTCTCAACCAATCATGTCCAGTGTTAGTAACATTTTTGCTTCCAGTTCAGAGTGGTTCCCTGTGTTGTTTACATTTGTTTTGACTGGCAAGAGTGTTCACTTTTGGTTTTGGCGCTACTAACGACCCACACTGGCAACTGCTCTAAAAATTAAATCTGAGCAATCGACTGTGACACATGATCCAGATGTGTAACTGTGTACTTATGTTTTGTTATCAAGTCACTCTGAAGTCATCTATTATAAATAACTGTTGATAACGACTTGTCAAATTTTAAGATAAATTATAATTAAAACAGTTTTTAGCCTAATAAAGATAACCTATCCAAAAGTTGGGACTTTTGCATTGTATAAATTTGCTCTAGAATTAGTCCTTGTCTCACATTGTATCTACTGGTTATTCAGATGAGTAACTAAATTAAAACTGAACTGAAAGAGCTACAATATTATCATTGTCAGAGAAAATTCCAACCTTGTTCTTTGAGTCTTTCATAGGCCTGTACAGCATTCTTGGCATTTCGTGTCTTAATAAAACCTAGAGGAAAAACATTTAATCTTGTTAATGTAACCTAATATTGTTTGCACCAGTAAAACCTTACAGTAACTTTTTTAAGTAAATTAACTCTCCAGAATTGTGTTCTGAAATAGTGATCATCAGAATTTTCAAAGAGAGCCTCATAGTCTCCTGTTGTGTTAGCTGGTTAACTCACCTTTCAATTGCTCTTCACTTTGAACATCTGCAATGTCAGTAGCAACATCCTCTATTTCCCACATCTATATAAAAAAATGAGGCAAATGAGAAACACCAGCTTGATGCACAACATGTTTTGTGGTTTAAATTTATGTTAAGTTGTTAAGAGCAGTTTGACTTTACTTCCTACATGTATCTGTGGTATGTTCAAATGAAACTTATGATCAAACATACACAGATGTGTACATGCTGTGACATTGATGCATCACATATACACATGTCAACACAATATGTATGCAAAGCACAAACTGTTGTGTACCATACAGAGTACTAGTAACATACATGTACATGTATGTACAGGGAGGGGGGTCACACTGTGTCAAAGTGAGGGTATTCACCAGATTGTCATGTCGTTTTTGCCACTTGTTGTAGGTTGTTTGCTTAAAAAAGGCTTACAAAAGGGGGGTCACAGGCATCCCAGGACCCCCCCCCCCCCCACAGCTACGCCCCTGTATGCATTACATGTATGTCTAGATCAAAAGGGACAATCCAAGTGCATGTTGTAAAACACTTTCAAATGGTCAACAATTAAAACAAACTTACACAAAGATCACTTGAAAATCAGGATGAACTGACAGTTAACTTACAGGGTTTGGTTTCCTGAGTGGAAAAATCTCTGGACACTTTGAAATCACATACTTAGCAGCTTCTACTCCTGATTTCTTGGCCAGTAAACATTCTGCCTGTGAACAAGTCAAAATGTAGGAGAAAGATGTACTACATGAAATATTTTTGTAGTTATGAATGCATCTAATAGGCAGTTACAAAAATTAACACAAGTACAAGAACACTTGCATGTCTCCTTGCACTGCACAACTTTCTTGTTTTATTCATTGCTAATAACACGAGTCAAGTTCTTTGCAAACGCAAGTACATAATAACCATTATTGCAGTTGAGTCTGCAGTTAAATATTCTTTTGTTTAAAAAGGCAGACAAATGAGGCAAAAGGGTCATTTGCCTTGCTTTTGTTTGTATGTTGAACTGCTGATAACTTCAATGATGGCTACTTATATTACATATATTGCTGATGCAAGACAGCACTGTGCAAGACAATAAATAAATATTATCATGGCACTTTACCATCCAAATAAATAAATACTTCAAAATATTTATAATAATTATACAGACACTAGTTTATTAAAGCAAGGAGGTGTGATGGCCTCATGGTTAGTGCACTTGTCTCCCCATTGAGCAGTAGGGTTTGAGCCCTGGCTGGGGACATCGTGTTATGTTCTTGGGTAAGATGCTCTACTCTCACTATGCCTCTCTCCACCCAGGTGAAGAAATGGGTAACTGCGAAAAGAAACCACTGAAACTGGAGATAAGGGCCAGCCTGATGGGCCCCTTGGCTTATATGCAGACTTTGCCTAGTAGTACCTTACCTTATTAAAGCAAACCATCATCAATCAATTTAAATCTCTCTAATCAACAGAGAAGAAAAACGTCCACACCAGTTACTAGTTTTACATTCAGTAAATCAAGAAATGTTCATGAAAATAATCTTTCTTATTATTATTATTATTATTGATTTCTTTCTAAAAACTTTTTTCCAAACTTTGAGTTGCCAAACTCAGGGTGCAGCTTATCTGCAAGTGCAGCTTATTCGCAGGTGTTCACTGTATATATGCAATATTGAAGTAAGTCCGTATAACAAACCTGTTTGAATTTTGCTTTCGGCAGCAAGAAGGCATCTTCAAAAAATTCAGGACTTGGCAAGGCAGGATTCTGTTTTGAAAGGAAATGGTTTTAATATTGTTTTATAGTTACATGTATGATAAGTTTATTTACTTAGAGCGGTTTTCAATTGAGTGTTGTAAAACCAAAACCAAAACCAAAACCAAAACCAAAACCAAAGTAATCACTCTGGGAAACCACAAAAGACGCAGACAATCCAGTGAACCAATCAAAACTCACAGCAAATGTATGTAGTTGACTCAGGGTGTGGAAAATGTGTGCGAGTGGGTTTTGATAGGTTTTGGATTTACTTCTGATTGGATGAACAAGTGGCACAAGCACATCAATGTTATTTAAGCCAATCGTGTAGCATAGTAATGCAAAACCAATTCCTTTTTGATACTCTAGTGAAAACCAAAATGCCGCTGACCACGTAGGTAAGACTAGTGCTCCTTGTTGATAACTCAGATAAGTTGCATTAAACTGCATTATATATACAGTATAATATAATTAATACATAATGATCAAATTGCAAAATTCAGAACGTAATCAGAATGACTGTTTGTGACTTAAATGATCTCAAGCTACGCACTTGGCAAATTATATGAATTCTGGTTTCTCTGGGGCCAAGAGAACTGTCCATAATGTTGACGTGCCTGTATTATGGATGTGTCTGTGCAGAGAGTTTTGACTGTACTGATAAATACAATGGGACAGGGATAGTCCACTATTTCAATTATAGCAACAAATAACACAAGGTACTCACAGGCTGCACTGTTGATGCCAAGGCTCTCAATACAGCCATAGGATCTCTACAACAACAGAACAAAATGCATGTGACATACCTGAGGTGATAAAAATCATAATTTCTCCTTTCTTGAAACATCATTGAACTGTACCTTATTCACTAGACAGATGGTAAGAATCTACCAAAAGGGGCTAAATATCAAAGAAACGACTTCACTAACACTGATACACATGTACTTTTTGGATCGTTTATTGGATTTTACATTGGATCATTGGTTATATCACATGCACATATAAGTGCTTGACTAAGTGCTTTATTAACTACGGTTTCCGTCCTATGAACCTGCTGAGAGCACTGCTTCAATCTCCTCTTGGATGGGATAGTAGCCCTTCAGAATGTTAGCTCCCAGCATTTTGTGAGGTCACCAGGGGTTTCATGAACATTTTCAGCAGGAAGGCAACTAGTTCTCACAGGTGGCCAAAACTTCCCCCAGATGGTCAAATCATTCAAGCAAGATTGTCTGAGGTCACAGACTCTCAATTTGCACATTGCCCAGCCTCAAAAAGGTCCTTGAGATCACCCCAGAATTCAATACTACCCATTCACTCTTTGAGGGAGGAGAGAAGCACTGAGAAAGTGATGCGTTAAGAGTCACATACCAGACTACAAAATTTTGAAACAAAATCGCTGAGTTTGATCCTTTGATTTATGATTTCCTGTCAGTCCTCTCCCAAACTCAACCTTATTCTTTGTTCACTTCAAAAGGTTATTTCCCTGCATCACTAATGCTACATATACATGTTGCCACCTGACAACTTACCTTTTAGTTGTAGAAGTGAATAATGATTGAACATTCCCTGAAACTTAATAAGAACACAGATAAACATTTGAAACAAAATTCAAATGCTCTAATTCACAAATGAGTGACTTACTTTCATCATCAACTTCCTCAGATGATGACGTAGAAGATGCAGTGCACAGAGTTCTGAAAGGGTAAAATAAAATACAAAATTATGGGCCATTTAACCTAAACCACTGAACCATGAATAAAAGTTGCTTGCAGGGTCCATTACTGTGAAAGGTGCCATAACAGTTCTCTAGTTGTTGATCAGTTAGAATGTGGATCCACATGTACATATATAGGCTGGATCTAGAGCTAGGCTGAGGCTTGTAAGTGCTTAGACACTTCAGTGCATTTGAACATATAGTACCAGAACAATGTTGAGCTGAAAATTTTCAAACATTTCCTATATTCTTGTCCACTCTAACCTCAACTTGGCACCATTTTGTGTTGGAATGTGAGAAAGTTCTATAACTATAAACAAATAAATACTGCACTGCATTCTTCAACTTTTGGCAGAAACTATCAATGGTCTAAATGGCCTTTATTTGGGAACATCACAGTGTACATGTACAGGGTTAGAATCAATTAAGTAGTAACCCTGGGCAAGGGGGTGTTGGCACTCCCTCGAAATACCAACAGGTTTTAAGGACTCCTGATCTGGAAGGTGTTACCAACATAATTTCCTGAAAATATCTGTACCCCTCCCATGGAAGCTTTACTGGTTTGAAATCGCCCGGCCTCTGGAAATTCCAGCTTTGGTTCATACTTTCCTTTAAAAAACTGGGTTTTGGATTTAACCCAATGCTCTGCTTTTCAATATTTTTAGTACGTCTCACATCTTAGTTTTTTTTACATATTTGCATATTTGATAATCTTTCTATGTTACTAATTTTTAGTAGTTCATCTTTTTATTTTGTAAATATTGATATTCGGCCACTGGTTTTTCAGTGTATCTACTGTTCTGTGTTACCCTCAATAAATAAGGTTGAATATTATTATTACTACTACTATTATTATCATCATGGCTAGGAGTATTGCTTGTGGGTGCGTACACACAATGACAATGAAGTCACACAACATGGCAGCCATACTATAATGCAGTTAATAGGTTGACCGAGGCATGCATTTTTTGTTTACAGCATGCATCTTTGATATTGGACATCCATGCTATGCTCAATTAACACCTGTCAAAACAAGGTATCTGCTGACCAATATTGAAGCTTGTTGACGTTGTGTGCTTTTTTTAACGTTGCCTAAGCACTGGTTTTTGATTAGACCAATCAGGAGCTCTTCCTTTTAGGCTTGGCCAACATCTTACTGGGTAATTGGTATAAAAAACAAAACTGTTACAACTTATGTGCTGCAAGAAATTAAGAAATCAATTACCGTATTAATTGACATTGATTCGAATCATCTCAAGGAAACGCGCCCTAAAACAGGGTTAAATTTTGAGGCCTGGGCGGCAAATACCACCCAAAACATACCCACGCTTTATGTGACACTCAGTTCAATGACTTATTGAAAGCTTAATCCAAGAATCCATGTACATGTACATGTTGGTCAAGCGAAAATAGAAAGAGGTCAACTCCTACATGTATGATTTGACTACGATCGCAACTGTTCTTAAGTTTAAAGCTTCGTGATAACTACTACGGGGTGAGCTGAATATCTTACCTTAGTGATCGATGCCAAGGTGTACGAAGATGTTGAAGTTTCCTCGCACATCGACCACACACGGCCGCCATCTTGAACCTTGAGAGTCCGCGATACACGATGCCGCTGGCTAGTCATCAGTCCTCTCTCCCCTGTTCCCGAGTCCTTCCAATGTCTGCACGTTGTCAACTTGTGAGCTTCTTAGCTTGGTGTTCGGTTTCGTTTAGACGCCCTTACGTAATGTAAAGACTTGTTTCCACTTTTCAGCGAAATATTTAAGATGGAGGTTTGTGTAGACTCGGTTCAGTCTGCACTGAATGCTGAAAGAGGCGGTGAGTATCTCATTTTCAGTGTTTGTCTGAATTTGCGAGTGACAGCGTTTGGATGAAAGTGGGAAGCTGCCCGGAAGCTGCAGCCTACAGCACCTCTTGCTGTGCCTGAACGCATTTTCAGTGAATGAATGCTATATTGCAATTTCACTGTTGTGTCAGTTAGGAATGATATTTAGTTTGAAAGGCAGTGCTGCGTGTTTTTACGCTTAACTACAGGAGAAGCTAGGATTCTCAGCTTTTGACACTATTACTTGAACTTGACGGGAAGTCTGGGAGTGGTGTTGGCACTCTCATATGAAAAGGATCGGGGTGTTCGTTGTAGCTTTTAGGGGTTAAAAAAATCCATTTTTGGTACCTCTTAGGTTGTTGAGCCTCAAAAGTACCACAGCATGCAGGAGTTTTTGCGGTACCTCTTAAGGTATTGAGCAGAAAAAAATATGACAGTAGATATTTGACAGTAAATAATTGATTCATAGCAATGCTTTCATCAACCTTACAAGTAGAAGGTATTTGAAGCAATCATCTTTATCGCTGTTAAAAACTATGAAAGTGTCAGCTAATTTATTGTTTTAGAATAACGAAGTGCACAAAGTCTAAAAATAGAATGCAAATTATTGGAACCCTGCGAGAGTCAGACAACATAAGCGTTTTCTGTGAGAAGTAGGAGGAAAATGAATGCCAAATTTTCGTTTTAAAAGTTGTTTTATATAGTTAAATGAAATTTAACATAGTTAACAACTAGGAGCTAGTCTGGTCAGTAACATTTTTATAGGCGGTTGTTAGTGTCTTGGCCGTCTGTGAGCGTTTGGTTAGCGTTTGGTGCGTTCTGTAGCGTCTGATATAGTTCAATGAAATTTTACATAGTTTATGACTAGGAGCTAGTCTGGTCAGTAGCATTTTTTTGTAGGCGTTTGATTGTGCCTTGGCCATCTGTTAGCGTTTGTTTAGCATTTGGTGCATTCTGTAGCGTTTGCAGCAGTCATATGGTCATGAGAGCCCTGGGGCTGACACTGTCCAGCGGTATTTTTGGTTAGTACGTGTGTTGTCGTCCCATGTGCTCGCAGTGTGTTCATCGCTCTGTTAGTGTGGCGTTGTGGATTGAATTATAGTTTAGCGGTTCTCTGCGTTCCCTCCCTGTCCTCCCCTCTTTTCAGCTTTTTTTTTTTCACCAATGCCATCTGGCTTGGGTGTGACGGGTGCCTGTAGGGGGCTTGGCGCGGGGGGTTCGTGGCTTGGTTGTGGGTTGGGCAGGCCAGTTGGGTGTTCTAGCACCTTGGTGATGTGACTGCGGTTGCAGCCCCCGGGCTTCACAGGCAACTTCCCTCCACTAGTGACTTGGGCGTTAAAGGAACACTTGCTTACGCGCTTGAAAAAGCTTCAAATCTTCCACCATTCTGTTTTGTTTGTCTGAGTTTGTCTGAGTTATGACGTCACTCGCACGCTTCACTATTGTTACCTCTTAGGGGTACGAAAAAATTTCAAGCCATGCTTATAAAACAGGATCTTGGTACCTCTTAGGAGTTCTGTTCAAAATTTGCAATGAGCCATCCTCTAAATATATGGGATCTTCGCACATGAAAATAACATGATATTTTAACAAGTGAAAAGATCACCATTGCTATGGTTACATAATAAACCCCTTAAACTGTACTTAAAGGTTGCTGTAATCGAAACATCATTGAATCTTTCTTGGAAGTCTTTGGTTATCTTGAGAAATCTTTGGTAATTTTTGGAAAATGTTTGGAAACATTTGTCTGGCCTTTGGACAAGTTTTAGGAAAATAATTTTCAATTATTGTCAAAAGTCATCATTAGTATGTTTATATAATCAATAAAATGATACATGGCTGCTTGTAGATATGGACTTTCTCTTCTCATGTTCATCTTAATATCTCATGAATGAGCGCAACGAATGAGTAAGATATCGAGTTGAACACTCTAAGATAAATTCCATACCTATTCGTACCCATGTATTATTCTCTCCATATTTTGAATCGGGAAATGCTCAAATAATCCTTCATTTTGTTCCTTTTTCAGTAGTCCTTGGCATGCAGACTCGTGCATGTACATATACTTACTCAATCAACTTGATGTAGATTTTTGACACTTGCTATTAATAATTATTACAGGTGCCGTTCGTGTTGAACTTTGTGCCAATCTGATGGAAGGTGGAACTACACCGTCTTTAGGCAGGTGACTTGTATTACAATGTGTAGAAGGGTATGAAAATCTCTTAAGGTCATTCCTCACATTTGCATTGTGCATCCTTACTGCGCATAATTTATGGCGTCATTAGCGCGCGCTCATGCATGCGCATATTGAAAACATGACGGATTTCCCTTGATATTGAACTCTGTCAGTTGAAAAATGGCTCTAGCTCACAAACGAGCACGGGCACCCCAATTTTTTTTCCAGTCATTGTAATCAACTAATC
>Ga0126339_10002772_pt1 | contig 12601 bp, 9 predicted proteins | sample OrbTmetagenome_2_FD_92532 | JGI IMG/M metagenome (GOLD analysis project Ga0126339, IMG submission 92532) | Coral microbial communities from Petempiche,Puerto Morelos, Mexico - Orbicella T R C metagenome | ecosystem: Host-associated > Invertebrates > Cnidaria > Coral | place: Petempiche,Puerto... | reverse complement strand
TTTTTCTTTTTCTTTTTCTTTTTCTTTTTCTTTTTCTTTTTCTTTTTCTTTTTCTTTTTCTTTTTCTTTTTCTTTTTCTTTTTCTTTTTCTTTTCTTTTCTTTTTTCTTTTTGTGTCAGTGGAGCGCGACAAATGGATCGTTATTCAGTATGCTACGAGAGCTCAGGGTTCCACTGGAGGATACACATCATTCGTAAAATTAATACGAAAAAACGCCGTTCGGGCGTATTTTCCCTATCCTCACTTAATGACGTCATTTCCCACTTTTTCCACCAGTCGGTGAAAAGAGCGAGCAAAAGATACGTCTATCAAATAAGCCGAAAATTATACGCTGAATTTTATTTTGAAACATTATTTTACTCACTCGCTACGTCCGTTCTAAAAATATCTTTTTATACCACTCGAAAATAAAACTCATATCTACCTGCCGCTGTGTAATATCCTTTTTGTATTCCAAATTGATATTTGTCTTGCGAAGCTCCTATAGGAGGCAATCTTGCTGCCCTTAATAGCAAAGACAGGATAATATTCTGCCTATAGTAATCATGTGACGATCTAGGGTAATTCGCATATTCTTGCTTTATAAAAACTGGAGATTTGAGTCGTAAAATAAGATAAATGTTGTTCTTTGCCATAAAAAATCCCGTTTAATGATTTTGTCAGATTTTAACCTTACCATTAAATAAATGTTACTTGATAGCATGCCTATAAAGCATCGCGAAGATTAATTAGCAAATTGCAAATCTAAAATTCAGAATTCTCTTATATTTTGGTTAAGCGATAAAATAGTCACTATATTTTTCAGGAGTGACTGTTTGACCGTTGAAATCTACTACTATTTACAGATCTTTTTGATGCATTTTTAGAGATGAACCCAGATGAATTAATTTCAGGAAGAAAAATGTCCGGGTTTATTTTTTGCAAGGAGCCGATGATTCATTTGACAGGGATATTTCCTTTGTTAAGTTCAACGACTCTAATTTATCACTATTTGACGCCGGTGACTCAGCTTTTCTTGCTATGAAGCTGGCACAGTTGGAGTAATTTTTCATATTTTATTCGCAAACCATTTTTTTCCTTACTGCAACTCAATCTCATGCCTTAGAACTTTCTGACCTTCTAAATCAATATTCTAAGCTACACGTAAACAGGTTCTCTTTAAACGGGCTTTTTAAGTATTTCCGGTTTTTCCAGTTTTCGCAACCTTTTTTGCGTGCCAATCAACTTCTAAAAAGCGCGCAACACCATTGCGAAAGAGCGCAACGTCCGAAATTGACCATCTGCCGACAGCGCTGAGGATCAATCGAGATTTATCTAGCGCGAAGCGATGTTAAGATCAATTTCTTGTGTGGTTGGCTGTTTCCAGGGTCAAGTTGAAGCTAGTGATTAAGTAGCTTGATAAACGACTACCGGTATTAAGCACATGAAATGTTCAAAACAACAATCTGCATATAAAGTTCAGTGGGTTGATTACAAAGCGGGGGCGAGAAAGTCTGGATAAAACTCCTCTATATATTTAGGAGTTGGCATTTCAAGACAGCCCGCGAGGAAACACTGATTGCGAAAAACGACCAACCTGAGGCCGATATACAAAATGAAATCATTCCTGCTTTGGTTAGGAGTTTTTACATTTTTGCTCACAACGTGTTTAGCGTATCGGGAGGTAAGCTTAATATCAGTTCTTTTTTTATTTTCTTTTTCTTTTTTATATTATTTTTTTTGTGTGTGTGTGTAAGAGTGACTTTTTTTTTGCTCAGTCTATACATTTGCGCGCAATTAATTTGATGTCCGACTGAAGCTCCGAGGGAATATAATTTTCTAGACCATGAAATTGCCGTAAAAGTAACGAATGATTACATGTCTGAGGTGTAAATTTTAATGAGAAATGGAAAAATACAAAGATAACGTCTGCCCTTCAGAACTTATTTGTTACAGACTGATTGAAAAATATTCCAGCGCTGTTGTTTGATAGCCTCATTTAGTTCTTTTTATATTAACATTTTGTGTGTGTGTGTTTCCGCTTAAAACGAAGAAAATTTTTTTTACAAGGCTAAAAAAAGTGTTTTATGTTTATCTGAATCTTCGGACAAATTTTCATTCAGGAAATATTTTTAACAACCAGAGAGAACTTCAGATAGCAAGAATAAAATCAGACAAAATATATTCCTCCAGCCACGCCACAAAACGTAATGCAATATTGTTAGTGTAACAAAGTTAGCTATTTCGTTTCCGCCGGTCATATATGGTTCGCCTCTGCAATTAATTCATTTGAATCGAATAGCAGGGTGTGGTTTAACAAGCTGATCTCCAACTAAGAAATATAACTACTTGTGCGCTGAAAAGAAAAAAAAAAAATTCGCCTTTACTATTCCAAATGATTTGTTTTCTACGCCTTTTAATTTTAATCATCTTGCATACCAGACTTAAATTCACCATTGAAACAGTTCTCAGACGACCTTTAGAAGTGAAGATAAAATTGTTAAAATTTTACCTTGACTAATTCAAGGTTTCAATTTATTTCTACAGCTATCTCAGTTAACGCCCATCGTAAACCATTTGTGTAGCCGTGTTTGTCGTTTAAGCTAAAAGCTTCCCACGTGCTTTCAGATCTCCACCGAAGTAAGATTTCGATAAGAAGAAGATATATTATAAATGCATGGTTTAACCGAAAAAATAAATAAATAAATAAAAATAAAAACCTCTTCTCAGTGAGCCATTCAACTATAGGTTTTTGCGCGCAGAGGTTTTTGACGATCAGCATGTACCTCTCGTATGGATTTATATTTAATGGAAAAATACGCAACCCGCCTACACATATGCATCGTGCTACTTTAAAGAAATACTATCAATGTTACTTTGCTTTGTACATGACAAAAGCATTGCTTCTGGTATCCGAAAGCACGATTTCAAACAACAAATTTTAGGCCAATTTAGTTTCACTTCTACGTTTTTCTTGGTTGACATTTTCTATTTGGAATAAAAGCCCAATTTACTTTTTCAACCCTCTTTTTTCGGTTTTGGCCACGAAAATATAAAGATAAAGATTTTTAAAGGATTAGGTATAACAGCAAATTACAGTGTGAAGTAATTACAAAAACATGGTTCCAAGTTAAACCAATTCATCTGTACTTCCGAAAAGTTGTTTTTCAATAATGAAGCATCCAGACAGCAAAGTTTTTTGAACAATTTTCTACATTTGTGGTAATCGTTTTTTCTTTTTCGTTTTTCGACGTGACAAATTGGCTTTATCGAGGATTAAAATTTCATCAAAATTAATTATTTGCGGTAAAAATGAGTAATTTTGTTGTTCCGTGATAGCTATTATTTTTCGTTTAGAATAACAGGTTGTGCACAGTCAGAACACGTCCCTCGCAAGGCCACCACGTCGTTTTAGAAAGAAAACGGGAAGTTGAAATATCACGAAAGGAGAGCTTTAGCTCACGTTCACACTAGGCCGGAGAAATTTGAAAATGCAGCTGCTTTATTTCTAGTGTTAGGCTTACCGTGCACACTAATAAGCCTCGAAAACGGAGCTTTTCGAAAACGCTCTTCAAATCGGAGGAATTTGAAAACGCCGGCTTTGCGTTTTAGTGTGGACGTAAAACATTTTTAAAACGAAGCTTTTGGAAAATATTAACGCCACGATAATCGTGAGATTCCCTCTTGTTAAGTCTTCCCCAAACAGAAATCTAAAATGACCGGTTATTGTTGCGTTTTCATATTTCTCTACCGTAGTGTGGACGGGGGATTATTTCCAAACCACAGAAACCAGTCACATTTTTGTTTTCAGATGTATCCGTAAGACAGTAAATTTTCTAGAGTTTGCATGCCTTAATTTTGTGTTTCTTTCTGAATAAATGAAGTAAATCACAAGTTACATTTTTGTTTTCAGATGTATACATAAGAAAGTAAATTTTCTAGGGTTTGCATGCCTTAATTTTGTGTTTCGTTCAGAGATTTTAAATAAATGAAGTAAATCACCCCTAAACGCATTTAAATTGCTAGTATACATGTGCGCCGACATAACATCAGAAGATGTCAGTAGAAGGATTAATTTGGACATTATGCGGTTGGTTGTTAGCAAAAGTTAGTTGCTTGATTCTTTAAATGGATTTGTCTCTTTTTTTGGCAAAAGAATACAAAAATAAAATACGAACAATTGAGACAATCGTTAGGTTTTTAGAATTAAGTATATTAAGTTTCACATTTAGCGAGTGCATGAAATTTTCGTCGCGTCCTCATAAAAGAAAAAAAAAGACCTTACAATTTAGAAGACGTTTCTTATCGTTTAAAAATTACAATTTATTACAGATTCTGAAAACAAATGTGTTTTCCTTTTTACATGTCGCCGGCCAGACTATGCGGCATTTCAGAATGTGCATGACTAAGGCTTATCGAAAGGGAGTGTAAGATCGATAGTGATTTGATGGTCCAAATTTCAGTTTCACTCATGCAGCAAAATGTGACCGCAAAACACCCACTCAAGGTTACGTTAATGACGAAGGCTACAGATTTGAGCGAGGAATCTTAGTTGAACTTCAGTAATAGAGTAGAATCGAATGAGATGGCTACTCTATTTTTATTCAAATCACTTACAAATCAGAGATATTTAGGGTAAAGAATCCCGTGTTTGTACAAATAGTTAATAAGTTTTGAACCCGTGGGAAGCCAGGGAAGTACACCGCAGTTAGCTTCTCAGAATCAGCTGGGTGTCCGATGCGAGCATAAGTTGATGAGAGCGTGTATTTTAATTAACGCCGCAATCTATCCACAGGGTCAATGTTCAATAAAAACTGCCTAGCTTTCTAATTATCCAGTCAAAGGCACGTGCAAACCAAAGCTCAAACAGCGCGCCATCCAGCTCAAGTTGTCATCCATTCAGGTAAAAAATAAAGGAAGGAACCTGAGTTTTCCGCCTTTTAAAACTTGGCTGATTTGATCACAGTTGGTTCATCACGTGTGGGCCACTGAAATGGATTTTTGAGAAGAGAAAAATCAATTACAGACTCCAATTCTGGCAATAATATCATGGGTGATAAATTACTCCGTAATGTTGTCGCGAAACTTCAGCGTTAATTTATAGGTCTTGTTAGGACGCAAAATGGATCTAAGCTTTATGTTTTATAAATGAAAACCTCACTTTTGCAGGTAGCAAGGAAGAAAAAACCTTCTTTAAAAGACCGAATGAAATTGAAACCAGACCTGGTGGGTGTTTTTTTGTTTTGTTTTTGTTTTTTGTTTTTTTATGGTCGCACAAATCTCACTGTTTCTCCTACTGTAAAATTGATATACTTTGCCACTTTCGTAGGGGAACATATGTTGTCATCTTGATTCATCTGAATCATCAAAGTTTTTAGAAAGCACTAGTACGCAATCTGAGTGGTTTGCTAGACTTAAAATAGCGTGTACGCCCTGTTGTTGCAGGCAGGGGTAGAGAAACACCCTTCTCGAACACAGAAAGTGAAATATCACCAGGTGAGAGCTACTGTGATTTGCTGTTGATGTTGTTTTTGGTTGGTTTTTGTGGCTTTGGTTTTCCAAATTGGTCTTCAGGGAGCTTCCTAGAAGCCTTTTTTTTTTTTTTTTTGGCCACAGCGTAATGTTATCACATTCCATGAAAGAAGGCGTATATCAACAGGTAACTAACAGAGAGGAACGAAAACCTTCTGCCACGCCGGCCAATCAGAGGACGCGATATATTTTACCGACCAAGGGGAACGAGACATCTATCTAGCTGGCAACAAAAATGTCAATTTTCAACTGGGTGTCCTTAGAACTGAAATGTTAAATTTTCAAAAATATTAATGTCGGTGTACTTCAATTCTATCTATTGGGGGATCCATGGACCAAAGAACTTTGAGTCCACACGTTCCCAAACTTCAACTCAGGCAGGAGCAGCTTGGACTGAGTAATTTGAAGACAGTACGTCCTTTGCCGGTTTCGGTTGCCTCCTCATCTAATTTGCCTTGTCTTCGGAACTCCAGAGCGCGTGTTTATTCCATCGGGCTTTTGTTTTTGGGATTAGCCACAAAGCGGAATTCTGATGGATTTTGTTTCTCTTTAGAAATTTGTTAAGTGTCAATCTCGAGATGACTGCAGTCCTAAAGAGTGCTGTGCAGGGGTTTCGTCCACAATGAATGGCACCTGTCTACGCCAACCACAGCTAAAAGAGCTGTGCTTTCCACAGATAACGGTAAGTCTTTACTGACGCCTAGACACAAATGGTTACATAGAACGGGGGGTTGCATGCAAAAGGTTAATTGCGTCAGCATCTGCTGTTGTTTTCTGCTCATCAATCTAATAGTATAAAGTCCGCCCGGTCGGATGGAAAGGGACATACCTGGACATCCAAAATAAAGAAAAGCCAACCTTGCACTGGTTGACGCCAGTTGTCCCTTTGTCAAATCCAGAATTGTTGATTGTGTATCAAAAGCAAAGGGCCCACTCTAACTAAAGTCCTTTACTTCCAACGATGCGTCCATTGGGGCGCCCATATGATTTTTATTCCTTTTACTTTTAGGCAATAACTGCGAAAAATTTGTGGTTTGCTCTTTTTGGTTGCATGACCCACCGTCCGTCACCAAATTTACCACTTGCCTTCTTAGTACTGTTGCAGAAAGTGTCGCAACGCGCAGCCACGAAAACTGAAGTTGTTGCAAGTAGTGTTTCAGCATTTGCACATCTGCATCCTGTTTGTGGAAGGGGAAGTAAGGGTTGTTTGTTTGTGTCCTATTGGAGGCATATCCCCATAGCTCCCCTCCCCCCTCCCCCTTGGAGTCATGCTTATTTTTCTTCCATCTATAAAGCTATTTCTTAATTGAGTAACTTAAATTTGGACACTAACAAAACGTTTTTGTCACCACACCCACCAAAGTCACTGTGTCCTGTAATGTGGCAAAGGATGTCTCTCTTCACATGTATTGTTATTGTAAGCCCCCTTCCAGGGAATTGTGAAGCTAAACAATCTATTGCATTACATTTTGTTACACAGCCAGGTTCCATGCAGTGCCCTTGTCGACTAGGTATGACGTGTTCCACAAGAAACACTCAAGGCCGTAAAATTAATGGAAAGCCTTATGGGCGCTGTGTATACATTACCCTGGGACCAGACGAAGTGGACGAGGACAGACTGCTGCCGTGGCTTTCATGAATCTCGTAGAACTTAGATGGTTATAGAAAAATGAAATTCATTGGATAGAAGTATCTTTTTGAAGCTGGCTTTTGAAATAAGTTAAGCACAGCGTTACTTTCTGTTATTTTTAGAATTATAGTAGTCTTACAACATGAACCGAACAACTACTTCTCCTTGATTTGTTGTCATGGGGTTCTTGAGCATATTTTAAGTTACAAGATGTTACTGAGTTTTCATTACCTTGACTATAGTTTTTGTTTAAAAATAAAGAGAGTCTAACGGTTGTATGCCCTTTCTGCCAAGCCCCCCCCCCCCTCTCTCCCCCCTCTCCACCCTTTCAACAAAAGTAAACGGTTTACCTGATTATGTGGAAATAATCCAGAAGTACCTCTTTATATATTACAACTGTTTATGCTTTGGTATAGCCTACACTTTCGATTTGAAGTTTCTTTATACTTACAAACTCCAAAGTGTTTTTCTCGACTTCCTAATATTTAATGTCACGGAAGTGAAATTTTCAAATGGCCACTATCTATTTAGTACACGTAACTAGTTCTTTCATTTGAATTACAACAATAAGTTCGCCAGCGTTCCTTAAATATTGCTTGAGTTCCCTGCAGTGGCTTGCATTTGCTGATCTTTGCCTCTCATAGCCGACCTTCGCCACCTATGGTGAATAAAAACAAACCAAAGGTTAAAAAAGGAGTGGAAACATTTATTTGTAAAATAACAAATCTTGGGAAAATCACCCGAAGTGTTTAGAAAAACTTCAGAAAAACACCTAAAGAGTTTAATTTAACAACTCTTGGGAGCATAACCCGAAGTGTTCGTTCAGAAAAAAAATGTCGGGGGAAAAATAAACATGAAAACCCTTTGGGGAAGGCACTCGAAGTGTTTGTAAAAAATTAGGAATAAAGCCCAAAGAACTCCTTTCTAATTCGAAGGAACACACGAAGAGTAGTTTGGACCTCTTCTAAAAAGAATTTGAACGAAAGCTCTTCAAAAAACCACCTGAAATTTAAAAAACTCTTCAAAGAATGTACCACTGAGTTGTTCGGAAAACGTCGGACAAAAATAAACGTTTAACGGATTAACTCGTTAGTTTTCATTGTTGTGCTTACCAGCAATAGGAAGACAAAACTCAAATTCTGAATCACATTTCATGCCGTAATCGCATTCATAATCACTATAACACTCAGATATGGGAAAATATCTCCTGCGCTGGTAACGTACATCACGTTTCCCAATACCTGAAAAGAAATCATATAATATTGTTGTTACTTTTGGGTGTCAATTCTAAAATTGTAGAGTGCAGCATGAGTTTCTTGCTATGTTGGAACAGATTTTACGTGATTCCAGTTATCAACGGTGGAGGTGAGGTGGCCTCGTGGTTAGTGCGCTCGACTCCGGATCGAGCGGTCCGGGTTCGAGCCCTGGCCGGGGACATTGCGTTGTGTTCCTGGGCAACACACTTTACTTTCACAGTGCCCCTCTCCTTCCGGGTGTATAATTGGGTACCGGCGAATTCAATGCTTGGGTAACCCTGCAGTGAACTAGCATCCCATCCAGCACTGGCCTGACAATTCATGCCATGGCGTGCAACAACTGCAGTCTACTCTCTCCACAACGGCCACCTAGGAGACAGAAAAAAGTGGCCGTTGAAGCGGAGGTTGAGGTTCAACATGACACCTTTTTTCGGAGATGCAACATACTTTTTTTTTTGTCGAAAATGCTTATTTTAGCATATATAAATTAAAATAGACCAATACAACAGAAACTAAACAGAGGGGCTAACGAAGAACGGCGCGAATCGAATTTGGTGACCTTTTACAATAGAAAATGGTTTTGAATATACCGTTCGTCAGTCGTTGATTAATGGCCGTTGTCGAGAGGTTATTTTGGCCGGTTGGGACGAGTTTTAGTGTCCGATGCCTTTGTGGAGAGGTGATCGTTATAGAGAGGTCAAAAAGAGAGTGAATGTATGGACTGTCTGCTGGGACTAAAAAATGTGTAGAGAGGTGCAGGCCGTTAGTAGAGGTTCGACTGTATCTTTTATTTTCTACCTAAAAACGACGACTTCTTTCCTTCTGTTGGTTTTCGATTTGAGACTGACAACACCAAACATTCTTTTACTACTAAAGAAGGATCGGAAATTATTTATCTTCATTTTACTAGGAAAGATGAAATTATTTGTACGTATGACATCAAGCCCGTCGATCTCGAACCATCTCGACAATCTTCCGAGTGATATCATTTATATTATTTTGTTGACCTTACGAACCCTTCTGCTATTTTCAAAGTCGGCTGATCTTTGGAAATCTTCGTAAGATTCTCGGCAGTCTTCGGAAATTTCCTGACGATCCCTTTCAGTTTGGGATCATCGGCAATCCAAAAGGGTATTTAAGAGTTTCTCTTGTGATCGTTGTGAAAGTTTGGAGAAATTTGGTCCACACTAAAAATAAAGTTAGCTTTACCTCTGTTTCGTGCATACAAATTTCTTTTTTGCCGCTTTCCTTTTTTCTTTTTTTATTGTTTCCTTTACTTCTTTTCGTAATGAACGCCTATACTCATCTACCTTCACCGAAAAATATAGCTGAATATATTTCGGAAATTGTTGTTTTAGAATAAGAGAACAATAACAACAACAACAACAAGAAAAAAAAAAAAAAAAAAAAAAAAAAAAAAAAAAAAAAAAAAAAAAAAAAAAAAAAAAGCATTAGAACCAGCAGTTGAAAATCTAAAACAAGGGATTCACTTCCAATAGACTGATATCGATCGATATTTACCATTTGTTGAATAATATCATTATATTGTAAACCTGTTTGCGATACAATTAAGATACCTGACCGTCTGAAAGAAATTATTTTGAAAATCGCGTGGTTGAAAAACAGTCAAAAGTATGATTTCGTTTTTATCATGAAAATATAACCTTGAAACAAAGGGACTGAATTTCAACATTTGAAGTGGACGCCCGTTTGGTTTTTCAGGACGCCGTGTAGATGCATGCCTTATCGGCATAACATGACCACACTTGTTGCGTAAAGCAAATTCATCAGAAGGTATAGCAAGATTAAAACAACACATACCATTTCCTTCATAAGGGCCGCGGGGTTTGGCCTCGGCGAGATTTAAGACAAGGAAGAACGTACAACAACACAAGAAAATCAACTGGACCTTGCGGGTATCCATCGTTCAACTTCGTCCCTCGCGCGAAAACTGATCAAACGCGAGCTCGCCTGAATAAACGCACCTTTAGTCAAAACGATTCTTTTATCTTTACTCGCGGTTTGGCCAGCGTGCTCTTATTAGCATGTGTCAATAACAAACTGAGGAAACAAAGATCCTTCAGTTTATAGCCGTTGTTATCTAAGAATAACTGAATTTCATTTAATGGCCCATTCGAACGTGGGTTAATTAGAAAGTACTTTGATGCATTAGCAAGTGTTGTCAAAAGAGCTTACCGTGGTCAGGCCAGAAAAAGGGGAAAAACAAAACAAAACAAAACAGAAAAATCCCATTGTTCTTTGGTATTCATCGATATTTACTGAATATGTGCTTTAATATATATCGGTTGAAAGAAGCATCCTTTGAGGGAAATTGATCTCCAGTTTTTTGGGGATGTTAATTTCGGCTCTGTTTATTGCCCGTAGCATTTTTGGCCGGGCATTATATTTGTGTTAATTATTTTAGTTCTTTTCAGTGAATGAATGTGCTAGAAACTGTAGAAAGGAATATAACACGTCTTATCCATTCTCAAGATAATATTTCAATTTATTCTCCGTCATAATTCTAATTAATATATTAATGAACTGAGTATCTTTTTTCGTTATGGTTTCCGCCTGAAAAAGAAAGTCTTTACGGTTTGTTCATTAAGGAAACGATAACTTATGTCATTCAGTTTCTTTATAGAGAAAACTTTGAAGAGAAAGGAAGGTTGAGCAAAACCTAGCCAATCATATCAAATGAGTTCCATTTAAAGGGAGAAAGAAAGAAATAATGTTAAATTAAAAGAAAAGTTTCAAAAAGACACCCCCACAAACCTTTTTTGATTGAACTAGATAAAAGAAGCAGTTAACAGGTATGGGTGAGCGAAGCCTTTTGAGCAGGTATTATAAAACAAAGCTGTAAGAGCTATGAGCATAGCAAAAAGTTCACCAGTTCACTGATGTCAATTAAAAACAAAGACATAAAAATCGGCAAACAAAGCAAACGACTTAAAAGATTCGACACATTTTCAGATGACCTATTTATCTCACTTTGCTTCTGAAGATTTTAATTATTTATAATTTCATTGAAACATTGCGTCAAATATAAAAGGAAAAAAACAATAGAATATACCATCAATTTTATCTTTCGTACTATATGTTGAGTAAGGTGTATTTATTTTACATTTATTTTAATTTCCAGGATTGATAAAATAATCGTTGAAGCTGTGTGGACTTTGGAGTGACAAATTGAAATAATAGTCATGAGAATAAGCTAGCAACAAAATAAAATGAGATAAAATAAAATAAATGCATAAAATTGTTTGCGGACTAGCACAACTGAGTAGCTCGATAGCTGAGTAAATCACTCACGTCGAAAAGAAACAAACACTTTTTTAAAAAAAAATTATTGATGACTCTCCTTTATCTGACACGATTCGGCAACGCGCTTCCTGGGCCATCTATCAAACAACAGCAAATGCTCAATTTTACACTGTTCAAACCTATTTGTAGCTAGTGCTGAATTTTTTCCAGAAATACTTTTGTATCTATCTCTCCAAAGGTAGAATACTCCCACAAGATATTACGTGGAAGTGTAGCGGTTTTCACTTAACTGTCGAAAGAAATTCGGTTCGGTTTGTCTTTAATTACCACGTAACGCCATGGACTTAAAAAAAGTCGCGTCACTTTTTGTATCCAACCATCCAATCAAAAGTAAAAACCAATCATGACTCGCTCATGCGCACACACCTTTTCCCCCGTCTTACGTCAGCTGCATGTAATTAAGGCTTAGAGTTCTGATTGGTTCAATGGATAGTCTAAGTCCTTTGCAATTGGTCAGAGCAGATAGTTTGGTTTTGGTTTTACTATACTCAATTGAGAGCCGCTTTATTCGGGAAGAGCATATTTATAGATTAGCTTTTATTCAGCTGAATGCCAGATGTAAATACAAAAAAGTCGTAATTAGGAAGAATATAAATTGAGATTGGTTACAAGTATGTTTTCAGAATTTTGCAATTACCTGCTAATTCAATACAAGGCTATCATTCCGCTTTTAAAAGGTCTTAAAAGGTATTTTACCAAGAAGGAAAAATTAACTAAACGCCTTATTCACTACTGCTTTTGTCTTGTTTTGTTTTTTTTTTTGTTTCAATTTTCGTAAGTAGAATGGCCTGTCAAGGCACATGTTGTTATCTTATTTTTTCCTGCAATGTATTGGTGATGGCGTATTAATTCTACCAGTTGCGCAACTAAAGCCATAATG
>Ga0126339_10002771_pt1 | contig 12605 bp, 6 predicted proteins | sample OrbTmetagenome_2_FD_92532 | JGI IMG/M metagenome (GOLD analysis project Ga0126339, IMG submission 92532) | Coral microbial communities from Petempiche,Puerto Morelos, Mexico - Orbicella T R C metagenome | ecosystem: Host-associated > Invertebrates > Cnidaria > Coral | place: Petempiche,Puerto... | reverse complement strand
CTCTCGCAGTGGTTGGTTGATACAAAGATAAAGACCGCGACATTTTAATTTGTAACTTGTTTGTAAAGTTTCAAGTGCCTTTCTTGTTCTTGGCAAACAGCCTTGAAATTTGAACTGAACATTTTCCTCGCTGTTAAGTTTCCGTTTATGTCGATTAGCATAGCTTTAAGTTTCATTATTCAGGACAATCTGCATCGAGTTATCAAGGCTTCTTTCTCCAGTCTTAATCAGTTTTCCTTAATTTTACGTAAGCCGTTATGAATAAGTTTGAAGGATGAGCGGGGATTACTCTGGATTTAATCTTAAAATTCTTTTAGATTAACCGTATTTTGAACTACACCTCCACAGAATGGCAGTATATGGCGAAAAGCGTCTGTATTAAAAATTGACAGGTTTTCTTGCACCCTTAAACGAAAAAACGAAGCGATTTACAACCTTAGTTAAAATATACTGCGGGGGCGTTTTTTCGTTGTTGAAGAATTATAGATCTCCAAATAAAACTGCTTAAATTACACTCTAGTTGTGCTATGCTAATTTGTTTCAAAAAAAGATACATACAAATTCTTTAGTTTTCGAAGTTTCTTTGTTCTTTATTTCTAACATTTACACTTTACGATTTATTTTTAAGGTTTTGAAATGCTCGTGATTGTCATAATCTCTAAAATAAAGTAAAAATAAAGTATCGATTTTATAATAGTTGACGTAATTGGTTATGAAATGGTTGTGAAAAAGTAAGATTTTGTTTCAAGGCTTTAGAACATGTGTAAACATTCTGGTCTCACTAACAACGATATCTCTACTTTTCTCTCTCCTTTTAGCCGCAAACCCCAACGAAGCACCAACTTTTTTCTCGTGATTTCGTTTTATAGACAAACTCTCTAATCGAAGCGACTGGTGTCATTGAGCAAATAGGCGTCTCTCGGGAAACGCACGCCAACTGATGTCAATTAACAAGCGACATACGCAATTTGTAGCACGTTTTAGCAAGGGTACACACCAGTTTAACTATAGCTGTTACCATCACTGCTTAGTAGAACCCCAACAGTTGCCACGATTCGAGGTCTATAAAAACCGTGTCGCCCGCCTACTATTTCCAACTGAAAGTTATTTACTCAGTTGGGCGTCCTTTCGAAGAATTAAAACTTCTGTTTTGCGCTTGTTAATTTTCCCATACTCTGGTAGGGCGAGCTTAATTCGTAAAGAAGTGGATTCTCTATTATGGCGCATGGAAATCTGTCAGTGTAAACTAATTGTAGGTGTCAAAGTGAGTTGAAGCTAACGAAAAGATTAACAAAGTCAATTCTTGGCCTCAAACCATGGTTCATGCGTCATCTCACAAAGTACCCGCACGTAAACAAAGTTTGTGGCCCATTAAATTGATATTTAAATGCGTGCAAACGAATCCCTCGCTTATAAATCTCCATTTAAGCAATGCCAATTGTTGAAGATGTGATATTGATGAATTAACGAAGGCGAATTGTCAGCTTAAATCATAATAAAACAAAAAAAAATGGAACGCGAAACGTCGCAAAACCAGAGGTCGATTCGCTTCGATATTCGTCATATTCCATGAGAAAAGTTTAAATGCATCTTGCAGTACACGTTTTTTTCAACAGGAAAAAATACTCATTTTAGTCGAAAGCGATGCACTATCAATTGCGGTTTTAAACCTACAGGTGGACATGTTAACAGTTTGACTCCATGAAATAATTATGTTTTGTTTCTGAGTGGAAATCGACATTTCCACTTTGAATCATTCCAAGAGGAATTCCCAGGTTTTTCCTTTTGAACTTCTGGTCAAGGTTATCTCTTTTGGCGAGTTTTAGCTCGAAAGATAGTAATTAATTTCAATTAAATTGAGGTTCCTCGCTGGGATGAAAACTAAAAGATTGCCATTTTGTGTCATTGTTCAAACAATGTGATACAACAAATTTGGCTAATTTGATCTCCCTAGGCAGCGTTCTCTTAAAGTAAAACTAATTTCTGATAATTTTGGGCGCATAATTAAGTGGAATGTGGAAAAGGTATTCACTCGATCCATGATTTCATGTTTTTCAAGGTCTTATAAGCCTTGAAACAGATATTGCTTTCTGCCAGAAGCGAATAACCATTAATTGATCTTAATGTAAGACTTTGGGTTCCGTACTGAGAGAAGAACGAATTTCGACAAAAATTAAAAACGAACAAATGTAGTTAAGCCTGACCGAAAGTTTCGATAAATGCAGCTAAGGCAACAAAGATTTTCTCTCTTTAAATTATCTCTTTATTTATAAGAACCAATGGCCTCTAATTTCTTAAGGCCTTCGATAATTTTTCTACAACAATTAAAGAGAACATATGTTCCCATGAAGTACTTTGTACAGCCTCGCTTACTCGCTAAAAACACGAACTTGCATGACTACAGCATACAGATATCATATCAGTTATGATTGCTTCTTCATATATTTACAACATGCTTCTAGCCTTTCTGTCATCGAAAGTCTTCCGTATCGTAATTTCTAAACTCGGTCGCCGTTTCTTGTTTCATGACTACGGCTCCAGGCGACGCACTTCGCCAAGAAATTAATTAGCCGTATAAAGAATTATCCGATTTACTCATCCATTTTCGACACCTTTTTGTTTTACAGAACTATTGTACAAAAAGCCTTTACCTTATTCTACAATTCTCTACATATTCAAATGTACACGATTTGTTGTTCTTCGTGCTAAAATGGTCAATACAACCTCTCTAACTTGAAGGTGACAGCGGGTTTTGTGTGTTTTCGGTTACTTGGTGTTGGGCAGCTTTCTTGTCTTTTTTCCACTTAACACGGCGATTCTGGAACCAGATCTTGACTTGTTTCTCGGAGAGATCCAGCAAAGCGGCGATTTGGATCCTGCGAAGCCGGGATAAATATCTGTTTTGGCTGAATTCTTTCTCGAGCTCCAATAACTGCATGCTTGTGTATGCCGTGCGAATGCGCTTTGACCTGGAATTTCCTCTGTTCAAGTTGTTGGGCTCGGCGCGGGATACTGTTGGATGAAAAAAGATGTGTTTAAGCGGTTTTATCTCCAAACACGATCGAGCATATACATAGATAAAAAAATGAAACTTCATGATTCGAAGTCTGGAGTGGGCCAAAACTTTGGCGAAACACCTGTCATTATGAGCAGATTAGATAATGCGGCTTCGCGGACTAAAAAGGTAAAATTACAGATAATTACCGTATGACACTAAACGGAGGCGATCTTCCTCAGTGGTTGGGTAATGTGGCTGTAAATGACTGTGTTCGGCTTTTAAGAACTCTTTCGAGTAAAGGCTCGCTGCATCAGGAATTGATGCACCGCGGACGTGTAGAAACGGGTGAACGGCCGGACTTGTAGGAATACAGAGCTGACACAAACCCGATGCTTCTGACTGCGAAGGCGTCCAACAACACGAACAAGGAACTGTTGGTTCGAAGCTGTGTCTTGATTCAGCGGCGATGGAGGCGCTCGTAGTTTTCGGTTTGCTGCTCTGGATTAGCGACTCGATGTAAAAGGAGGAACTCATGTTGATGCTTGCACGATGACAGACTACTAAGTTCTACCCGTGGCAGCTATAATGAGACATATATAGTGTTAAGCGCACGTGGCCTATGTTGCCAAATTATGTTCACTATTGTGCGAATCATAAAGGAATATCATAAATAATGAACGAATTTTAAAGCTTTAGAAAAACAGTTTAAAGCACGCTTAATTACTGATACAGCCATTCAAACTCGGCCAATGATTACCTAGGTGGGGGCGTGGTGTAACTGCGCTTGTTTCTCTTCCTCTTATTTATTTTCCTTAGAAGAAGATTTACTTCACAAAACGCAATCCATTGATCGACAGGCCGGTGGATCTCGGCTAGGTGATCGTTCCAAGAAAACGTCCACCAGTAAAACTAATCAAGACGGAGCTGGCCCCATGATGTTCTTTTTAAACTAGTCTTTGCTCTGTATCACCTGCGAAGTCTTGATGACATTTCTATTTCCAATTGTTAACCATTCACTCGGCCTTTTTGGTGTCAATGTAATTAACTTTTCATCTATGCTCTTGCAAGCACTATTGTGACAAAGTTTAGTTTTCGCCAATTGACAATCGCATTTCCTGTATAATAGCAAACAGCCTTTTCTGCCGAGCGCGAGGATCCGGTTTTTGAATTAAGCCCCATATAGAAAGGCAAACAAGCTAAAATTCATTTATTCTTGGTGGATATTTCCTAGTTTCTTTCTTCCTCCAAATGTTCAATTTGGACTCTAAACGCGCTCTTTTTACCGCCAAATTGATAACCGTGTAAAACGTAGTCTCCCCATTCAATTTAATCAAGATTGTTTTCGAAATCCCTGCTAGCATCATTTTGTAGATTTATTTGCTTAACAGTCACCAAATAAATTGAATTTTTTCAAATAAAGTCCCCAGACAAAATAATTGTTTAGTAGGCTGTAATTTTTTCTGCTTAAAGCGAAACTTGTCACGGTGTTTTTCATGGAGTGTCTTAATGTCTTGAGCACCTCGAAATTACTCTTCTTTTCACGTTGATGTAAGGTCTCGGCGGCACCCTTTTCAGCAGTTGTAAATGTAGATTTAAATTACAAAAGTTCTAACTCGCAGAAAACAAATGCTGTTTAATAGACGTGGCAATAATACTTTTGGCAAAATTAAAAAATCGAGCTGCACCTTGCGAGAGCAAAATGAATATTAAAAACTGAGCTATGAAAACCAGTGGGTTGGCTTTGGCGTTAATCGAAGTAAATACCATTTGTAAATAAAACTGTGCGGGCGCTAAATGAGAGCACGATTATTTTTTGTTTTGAGCCAGAATTTTCCAGTGTTTTTCGAAATCTTAAGCAAAGTACCGGTAACACAGAAGACAAAATGCTCCCCGCAGGTTTCGTTTATATGGGCTTTACTCCGAACTAATAGCCAAGATGCAATTTTAAAGCTCATGGCGATTAGCGCTAACAAGTGCGTAAAATTATGGTTAATAAAATGCGCTTGCAGGCTGCACGCTGTTTAAATATAATGAATCAAGTCAACTGGTACTGGTTATTAACACGCGCTAATCTTTCAATGAGATACATAGTGCATTATCGAGCACAATTAACTATTCTATATCGCTTCACGCGTCCATTTTCTCAGTTGTACAACGGCTTTCAAAAGTACAAATATCAAATGATGAAGCTCGGCAAAATTTAATTTTGCTGCGTACACAAGTCATTAGATTTTGTGTTTACCCATTTAATTACCTTTAATCTCTCCGGAAGGTTTTTTTTCGGACTAACTACAGAGGAATAAAGTCAAATCTTGCTTCCCTCTTTAAACAGAAGTTTTACAGGAAATTAGCTTAGTTAGTGTAAACAATATTTACATAGTGACTCCGGCTGCAAGAAACACAGAAATTGTCGATAGAATCAAAAAGTAAATACGACCGATAATAACCCGAGACTGGGGTAAATAAAAAACGTTATTTTTTGGCTGTGCAAACCTGCTATTCTACACAAAACAAGTAGAGGATTTAGTTTTATAAGCAAACCAACGACTAGAAAAATAGTTGCCATGGTTGTTGCAAATTATTACTGACTTCCGTCTTCGAAAGTGGCTCAATGGAAGCATTAAGCGATGTAATAAGTTTTGGCGAGCGCCAGGCTCATTTTCCCACTATTTGCGGTAGATCGTCCGACATTTTTTCCGTTTCCATGTGGACTAATCTAAACAGTGCTAGATAATTAAGTTCCTAAGTGTTCGCTACGCGTGCCGTGTTTAATCTTTTGCTCGCGCAAATCAAAACACATCGAGTCATGCATTTCTCCTATTTAAAACTGAATCTTCTACTTTACCAAAACAATATAATCAGACACAGCACACCTTCGCCGAACAGCAGTGGTAAAACACGAGTAAACTATTTTTAAAAAGGTGTAATTTTTAATGCACGCCAAACAGTGGGACCTATTTATAGCCCGTGGTGATAACAAAATATTTGGAAATGCTCAACTCACCAGGAGATTACTGACTGACAAAACAGTTCTAAAAGGAAGATCAAAGATATCTTAGACTACCCTGGTAGTAGTTTTAGGGCATTTTGAGGTTGAAAGCGAGCGAGTTAAGCTTCCCAATTAAAGCATTGTTGCTACTTACAGTGTTTTCACGTTACCAGAAAAAAAATTGGCACCATAGACTAAAACTACCTGCCGGCTAATTCTAATTCTAATTGAAACATTCATGTAAACGTGCGAGGGCAAACCGTTAATTAAAGTTTCTTATTGTGCCATCCTCCTACAAGATCCTCGTTGAAAAAAGTTTAAGAAAGCAAAACGCATTTTGCAAATATCACTTTGGAAGAATTTAGGCGTACATCTGTCAGTCTGTGGTTGTCTGGAAATTATGAAGTAGAATATCAGCTTTTTTAACTCAGCTACAAAATATCGAATCCTGGCAGATGTTTCTTTGCACCTTTTGAAAGGAATTACTGCTGAAAGTATTCATATATGAAAAAAAGCTATAGAATAACTCAATTATCTGTTGTAATTAACCAACACAGCTTGCCAAGACTTCTAATCGACCTCGAAATTGATTTTCTTTTATTTTGGACTTTTTCAGTCGCTTGGGGAAAGGCTTATGGGTTTAGCAAACTTTAATTCTTTTTGTCTGTTGTTTCCTTCAAACTGCTTGTGCCTGCCAAAAAGACAGGTATTATTGTATTTTTAATAAATGAAAGGAACCATTATTTAGTTGAAAGTTTATAAACGCCAATTCAATTAAATTCAGAGCCGAGAGTGGATTTTTATTGCTAACGGCTCGTGTAAGGCGCGCACCTTGCTCATTAAATAAAGTTGTTTCTTGTGAATAGCACTAAAGAATGAACCAAAAACGAGCTAAAATCGGAATGTTAAATCAAGTTTTTACGAATCAAACTCCGAACTCTTGAGCGTACCAAGCAATGTATCATGAAACGCAGTTTGCGCATATGAAATATTTGGCGAAAATCTCATCATTTTTCCTACTTCAATTTCTGTTTTGATAGACATTTTAACCTGTGTCCTGTCGGCGAAAAAACAAATTGTGTAAACAACGGAAATTTGCCTCTCAGAAGTAGCTATCCACCTTTAAGCAGGTGTAAAAAACTGGGTTATTATTTCTAAGAAAGGCTGTCTCATCAGTACACGGCTTGTACATTACGCTTTCCGAGTGCAATTCAAGAAGCTAGATGATTTTTGGCGTACTCCGTAAACAAAGAAGGGTGTCCAAATTAGACTTTCAATAAACTACTTAATGCAATTTTATCAAGAATTTCACCATTCTGCCTGGTCAAAACAAGAAAGGGAAACGATATTAATATTTTACTAAGTGCTGATGAGACTGAATTCACAAATACATGCAGAATTAAAACTTTATCATCTTTCTTCAACGGCGGGTTAAAGAACTTGTGAAATTCCTTTCTGATCCTTCAAAACCTGCCTAGAGTCATTTGATCTCGTGTAAATGTTTGCGGCGTACTGTTAACCCGTGCGGAAACAAACTTTTTAAGTACCTTTTATGACTAAGTTTAATTCAACGGAATATGCCTGAAATATTAATGAAGAGAAGTTGAAAATAATTACGAAATATAGCTGATAAATAACCGTCTCGAAAACCTCATGAATGAGAAGAAATCGAACAAACTAAATGTTTTTCATAGAACTGCAGAATCCTATTCTCTAAAAGAGCTTATAAGAGGCCGTTACACGAAAACCGAAAAATTGTGCGCCACCGACTGAGCTGAACTACTGAGCAACAGAAATCAAACCCTTGTGAGTAGTAATCGAGTTAGTTCCCCAAATGAAAATCCAATGTTATATCTCAACCATTCAAATAAGTCACCACCAGCATCTAAGGTTAATTTGCTCGTCAAGTAAAATGGTTTAAGAAAATAATAAATAAAAGTGATGAATGCTCCAACGAAATATCGTAACATTGATCCCAGAGTTAGAAATATTTGTCGCTTAGAGAGTTTATTCGCAAAACTAATTCGTCCCAAGCAACTCGTATTTTGAGGTCGATTTCGACGAATAAAAAACGTGCTGTTAAATTATATGAATCGGGTTTAACATACAATCAAGAAAAACGGTTTCAACGCAACACAGTATAATTTAAAATGAATGGTTAATTTTGCCGGTTAAAATTAAATTCTGTCAATATAAAATTCAGCCGTTAGAGGTAAAAATTTGATTTTCATTTGGAATTCTCTCCTAACAATATTCCTTGTTTTCTTTCTCGGAAGGAAGGAACTTTAAAGGCTGTGACCTGATTCGGTATCAAAAGCATCAGTGACTTCTGCACAATTTATGCAGGAAAACAGGGAGCGAAATGTTTGAAACAGAACTACAGAAGAAAACGCTTTTGAAAATGCAGGGACTGTGCCGATGCGATGGAAGGATCAAACATTTAGTTTGTGTTTGCCGAAGACAAAATATATAAAGAGTGGAAAATTAAAAGAAGAGCGATAATTGAAAATAAGAAATAAGAGGAACGTGGCAACTTAAATTATGGCTCAGTTACCCAGCTCTTAGGAGAAAAGTTACCTTTTAACGGTTCACAGGAAGCGGACGTGAAGGATTTCTGATAAGTCGTGGCAGTTGCAACAGCACAAGCGAAACAAGACAAGACGAAGACGGAAGGAAGGAAGGAAAGAGCGAAGTCATTAAAAAAAACGCAAGTAAATAAACCGTATGATTCTTTACAGCCAAACAAGGAGGCTGAAACGGGTATTCTCTGTTAAAAGCTCGCCGACCTAATATTATTGCTGGTGGTAAACAAGTGTTAACTGAACGCGTGTGGTTATTGAAGTGCCAGCAGCCATTGTCCTACACACTGTTGAAAGGTTTTCCTGTAAATCCAAACGTATTTTTCCTCTAACTGTTCTTGTCAAATTAAAATACTTAGGAGTTTACAAAGATAACGCATGAGACTTTTTAATTATCCAGGACTTTGGGAGTTTTAGGTGTTTTAGGCTGAAGACAATTCGCTAAAATACTTTCGCTGTCCTGACAATGAACTAGTGTTTCGAAGACCCTTCTTTCAAAACGGATCACCTCGGCAAGAAACAAAGATTCTAATCTGTTAAACAAAACGAAATTCTGCTCATGACTTCTTGTTCCCGCTGTTCACAGATAGTACAAAGCTGGGTCATGACTTGATGAAGTTTTCAAACGACGCGAAAGAAGTTAACTAAGTATGTAAAATATTCGGCACCATTCCAAGTTCCTTTGTATTTGAAATCAAAACAAAGCACATAGAGTTTTGCCTGCCGCTGCAGGGACACCTTAAGTCATCTCGATTGAACCTGTGAAGAGGTGCTTGCTCCACGTGTGAGGTCTGTGAGTAATCACTAGATCAAAAGTCGAGAAACCAAATTAACAGCGTTAAATGTGTACCTGCAAAGAACTGTATGTACTTGATTTAGTTACTACCCGTTTTAACAATTGTACAATGATCGGTAGCTTTCAATTAATGACGCACTCATGAATAAAGCGTTGTCACGGCTCTCTGTAAAAACTTTTGCAGGATTCAGTCAGCGGTGAGAAGATTGACAAAGGTCCGTTAGCTCAGACGAGGGACACCGGCAGAATGTACAAGAAGCACTTTATTAGTTAAACCTTTTGCGGTGGATTACATTCACAATCGTAACCAAATGCCTTTGTTCTTTCGTGTTTTATATTTCAAGGCGCAAAAGAATATCCCGAAAGAAAAAGAAAAGAAACACTGAGATGGATAAATGATTTGCTATTTCATTGAACCCACAAATTGTTTTCTATTCTTTTGTTTCTTATATTGTATGTAAAGGCGCCACAGATCAGAAACGTGTTTTTTGTTTTGGCCTTGAAAACACAAGCAACACGCGATGCGCTTTTTGTTGGTTGCACCGCTTTATTAGCTGTTAAAAAGGGTAACAAAACTGGAGAGTTACATCTGTCTTAACATTTACGATTCTGCACGTGCCGTAGACATAAACTGGTAATCCAGTATAAAGAAGAGAAAACGGTTTTGTTAGAATAGCTTTTGCCGATCTAAAGAAGTACAACACAACCTCCATTTGAAAGAGTTATAATGATACCAGCCGAGGGATTTAAACTCGATTGTGTTTTTTTAACTTTTTAAAGGAACACAGCATGATCCTCTCTTAGAATTTTCAAAGTTGCAAAGCTTCAACTATTGAAAAAGATGTTCAAATTTAAATACCAAATATTGACCTTGTGAAATGTGTGGAAATTTTAAGCAGGTTGTTTGCCCAGGAGCCGCAAAAGCAAATATTGGCGAAGGGCACAGAGTTCTGGGATCACGTCGGTTAACACGACTAGGATCGCCTTGAAAATGTTTCCTTCGTTAAAGTTTCCTGCGATTAACAGCGAAGTACTGACCCCACAACACAGGTAGGCTTAAATTGACTGACCGCAAACAAGAATTATACGGAGGTGAGAAACCATTTTCGTTTCATTAAAAACCTCATTGGCCAATGACCCTTCGCATTATACACGCGGCTCAGCAATTAGCAAAGACAATACCAGCGCACGCTCGCTCTCTGCTCTTTGCCAAGCCTTTCAAATTCTTTCAAGAAGCCATCTGCTCAGATTTACTCTTGCTTTCGTCTCGTTGTACGGCACAAACAAGCGAACAAAACAAGATCTTCCAGTTGAGTAAATTACCCGTTTAAAAGAAAAATAGCGACCTGGTGCAAGGGGTTTGTTTTTTTGAGTGTTTCTACCTGTTACAGACATCTGTTGTTTTGAACAACCTGTTCGGATTTTTTTCAAAACACCTTTTCGATCTACGTTGCTGTAGCGGAAAACCTTGATCGCGGCCAAATTTGATTCATTAATTCAGCCATGCAGAACGGCAACCATTAAGACCACGCCAACGAAAACATTGCATAATTCATAACACTCTTAATTTAGCACAATACACTCCATCGGGTGGAAATGTCATTTGAGTGGAGTAGCATTGAAGAAAAATACCTTTCCTCGTTGAATAGTCTCGTTTCAGTTTTAATTTCACTTGATTCAGCATCAGCCTTTTAATGCCACTTAGCTTTGACGTTTTCAACCATAAACTGTGGAAAACGATCACTGTTCCCAACTTGGGAGCAAAATATGCCCACCAATGAATTTTAATCTCATTTTCTCATTCAAAATCTTGATTATCCGGTTTAGCTTAATACAGGAAGCACATGTTTACTGTTTTGACGTGGGAAAACAAGTGAAGAGACCGTCCTGTTTAATCTTGTTACGTAGGAGGATAAAACGGACTTCTGCTTTCTAAGCTCGAAATGACTATAAGCCGAATCAGTGTGAGTATTTTGGCCTGAAAGATAGGATTATGTTTTGTATTCTGGCCAGTTGGAATTGGGTAACTATTGTTGCCCATCACAATCGGTGAATTTGAAGCCCTTCTCAAAATGTTTGGGCAAATAGAAGCCATATTTCTTAGGCCAAGTTAACTCTAATAACGTTTTAGAAACGTGTACTAATTTTACAGATATTAAAAGTAGTGTCTACTTTTGGGTCAGGCCTGAAATAAGGTGTCGAAAATCACCGACATATTCAGTTTCTTGAAATACGGTGAAAGTTTAAAGAAACGGGCCGCACTACCCCACCAAAAATGTAAGGCCAAATACTCTCCCGCCCAGACATTTAGACGAAGATCAATTTCTTTACTCATATCACCTGTCAGTTTGATTGTGTCTGATTGACAGCGTGTTCAGTAGTTGTATAAACTGAACTTTGTTGTTCTTAAAGAACCGTATATGTGAACGCAAAAGGCGTTTTAAACTAAAAAAAAAATGGGTTCTTAAATAGAAATGTAGGGCATAGTCCTATTTTACATACGAGAAATACCATGATTGCAGTTTTGCACTCCACTTCGCAGTTGCAAAAATAAAGCCTGTAAAAAAAAACTGGCTTGAACAAGGTTCGGACCCATGAACCATGCGATGTAGCTAAAGTTTCTGCTAGTCTGTTCAGGTTACCTTCTCGGTCAGCTGGAACGACTGGAAAAGCTGGCGGGCGAATTAAAAACGAGCGGAGTCAGAGAGAGATTGAGAAAGAAAACCTTCTTATTTCTTTATTTTTTTTTTCCTTAACCCTCGTTTTTATTTCGCCCGCCCGCCGTTTTGATCTTCTCTGCTACCGCGGGAGCCTGGAACTCTGAGGTGTCAAGCCAACTGGGAGCTAGCTGTTCACTCTCTAAGTTCCTCGCCTCGGGGGGGCACTGCCATATATGGGCTATATAGGTATGTGGCGCTGTGAAGGGTATGGTTTTCAAGCAGTTTACTCTAGGATAGGGTATATAAGTCAGAGCGTTTGGGTCTAGAATAGGGTATCATTTTCCCCAAAACTGACTAGTTGGTTGAAGATTTTATCTAGACTAAGGAAACCAGGAATTGCCACTCAAAAATATAAAAAAACAAAATCGGCGGGTTTAAATTTACGCAAATCAGCCTCAATAGTGTCGACAGATGGGGGGATTTGGGGAGTTTACTCTAGTATAGGGTAGCAAAATTCAGCTGAACTAGCTCTGGTATAGGCTAAGGGTTCCAGGGTCCCAGCGGCACATCCCCACCCAGAAAT
>Ga0126339_10002770_pt1 | contig 12616 bp, 10 predicted proteins | sample OrbTmetagenome_2_FD_92532 | JGI IMG/M metagenome (GOLD analysis project Ga0126339, IMG submission 92532) | Coral microbial communities from Petempiche,Puerto Morelos, Mexico - Orbicella T R C metagenome | ecosystem: Host-associated > Invertebrates > Cnidaria > Coral | place: Petempiche,Puerto... | reverse complement strand
TCCTGCTGCTACTGATGTCTCTCCTGAGGCTGACATCGCTCGAGTCAAGTTCTACAGAAACACAATTTACGGTCACGCCAGTCAGGCTTCAGTTGACGATGCAGCATTGAGCAAATACTGGACTGACATCCGGCAGGCGTTGGTGAGACTTGGGGGAGCGAGTTATGGGACCGCTATTGATTCTCTCAGAGATGACTGCATGGATCCTGACATAGAGAAACACTACCAAGAGCTTCTGAAACAGTGGAAGAAGATAGAGGAGAACATTCAAGACAGGTTAGAGGAGATGGATAAAAAGCTGAATGATCTAAAAGTGTCAATGCTTACTCCACAAGGAAGGACACCTGTCAAAGGTAAGCTGTAAATGATAGAAGTAAAAGAAATGAATGCTTGGCCGAACCCTTGGAAGTACAGGTTGACGTGCACGAACACGACCCAAATTATTAAAAGCAAAAGCAAGTTATTTAAATTAATATCATGTTGCATGAGTACTAGTAAGCCAAACAATTTTTGTGTTTATCATTTGACTTTCAAGCGTTTGTCAAGCCGGCATTTGACATTGCCTTAAGTTCCAGTAGCTAAAGCTCCCATAAGGATTTCAAACCATCCAATATCAGACGCAAAATCACCATGCTGGTTTCATTTGTTTAGTTGCAGACCCATTGGACCTTCAGGAGTGTCAATCTCAGTTACGCATGCGTTATAACACCGTGAATCAAGTAAAAATCAGTCCTTGGGACCCAGATGACACTGTGGATATTGATGAAATTTACACCAATTTATCGTGGTTAAAAGATGAAAGAAAACCCACTGGTAAGAAACAAAGGAGATTGGAACACTACACTGAAATATTCACAGGCCACAAGCGCTTCACCAATCCTAAGAGAATTCTTGTGTACGGAAGACCAGGTATCGGCAAATCGACCTTTTCGCAGAAAGTTGCTGTCGACTGGGCGAGCGGAAAGAACGAAACCCTGAAAAGGTTCGACATTTTGCTTTTGATCAAGTTGAGAGACGTCTGTGGAATTCAAGATTTTCCGTCCATGTTAAAGGCTTCTGAAGTACTTGCTTGTGACGGTTCAATTTCCATTGCTAGCCTGTATGAATACGTTCTTCAGAACCAACACAAAGTGTTGCTCGTTTTGGACGGTTATGACGAATACAGTCCCGGGACTTTAAAATCCTCACCAATTCGTGAGATATGGGAAGGTAATCAACTGAGAGATTGCCATGTTGTCGTTACAACCAGGCAAATGGAAAGTGAACAGTTGATCAAGTCCAGCCACGTACAGTGCGAGATCAAGGGACTGGATAGCAAGGAGCAGGTGAACGAGTTTGCTGGCAAGTTTATCACCAATCCAAGAGAAATTGAAGAATTTAACGGTTACTTGGACAGCAGAGATCTGTGGGAAATAGCGGAGATACCTCTGCTTCTTTTAATGCTGTGCCTGATATGGATGGACAGACATAGGAAAGCTCTGCCAAAATCACGACTCACTTTGCATGAAAGATTCGTGGAGACCCTACTATCGCACATGGCAACAAAGAACCCGAAGAATGTGAACGATGGACCTTCATATAACATCCTTGATGAGTACAGAGAAGACCTGAGCAAAATAGGAAAGCTAGCTCTGGAAGGTCTCCTGAGAAACGCGCTTTACATTGATCTTAAAGATGCAATCCTTCAGAGTAGCAGATTCACCGACAACATGATTCGCTCAGGCCTTTTTCAGTTTTCAAAGCTTTCAAGTGCAGATCCCAACAAGAGCTTATTTTTTCTTCACAAATCGATTCAGGAATTCTTAGCTGCATGGTTTATAATGAACAAGGCAGGATTGATGGAAGGAAAGGTGGATTGTTTCGCAAGGATCGATTCATTTCAGAAAGCTTTGCATCTTCAGGAGATTCTGAAGTTCATGTGTGAATGGTCAGAGCAAGGAGCCAGAGCAGTTTTCAGTCTTCTTAAGTTCTTAGGAGAAAAAGAAGGTCTTACGAAGTGCAGCTTCACTAAAACGCCTTCTGTGGACGATCTATCGGGTGACCAAAGAAACTTTCGATATCTTAGTTTGCAATGTTTTTTTAGTTGTTCGTCCTCGACCAAACAAGTTTTGTACCCTCTGTTTCTATCAAATGTTGACGGTGTTGTATTAGTGAACAACACCCTTGCCGCCCGAAGCCTTGCAGCTGAAGCTCAACTTATTTCTTCCGCTTTACCGAGCTATGTATTCTTTGAGGTCGGAGTTGTTTTCGCTGACATTGCACCCTTACTAGATGCCTTACTTGCTGTTGTTATCACATGTTCTGGGCTTAGACTTGAGGCGTCAACTTTTTTTCGAAATCATTGGGTGGCCTCTGGATTCCCGAAGTTACATTTCTTTTTAAAGAAACAAGGAGAAACAATATACTTTTATTTCACTCACATTTCATGGAAATACAGGTTTCCATCAGAATACCTTGAAATATTAAGAGATCTCACAACGGCGCTACCTGAGTCTCAAAAGAAACAGTCCACTGGTGACCATTCAAGCAGTGAAGACAACAAAAACAACGCTTTGAATGTTGCTGAGGACACTGAGGGTAGATCTGATTGCGGGCTGAATTGCTTAGCGCTGGTCATTTCGATAGAATGGGAATGTAACAAAGCGAGTGACGAGTTATGTGCTCTCAATGGAGTTTTGTCTGCTGTGGCCTTTCCACGTAGCATTGAAGTAACCCAAGCACACTTTCGTTTGTTTGATGCTCAAGTGGTGAAGGATGTGGTCTCCTATATCAACATAACTGACAATCTTTATAGGTTGCAGCTCAAGAGGCTGAACATGACGGCTGACGATGCAACCATCATCGCAACATCTCTTCATCACGCCTATAACTTGCATGAGCTGGAGTTATCAGACAGTCCATTGTACGGCAGTGTGAGTTATCTGGCTGAAAACCTTCACCATGCTCTACGGCTGGTTGACTTGGCATTGTTTAGAGTCGGTATGGGGTATCAAGAGTGCATATCACTTGGTACTTCACTTAAACATCTACCACAGTTACAAAGACTCAGTTTATCATACAACTTACTTGGTGACGGGATCACTAAGCTGGCTGAGCACTTCAGCAGTGTTCCTCGTCTGAGGGCACTGGGGCTAGGCGGAACAAACATGGGTGAAGAAGAGGCAACTTTCCTGGCTCATTCACTGAAGCATGTATCAAACCTTGAGGAACTCTATCTAGCTGGAAACCCGCTTGGGCAAGGAGTCAGCATTCTTGTACAGCATCTCAGAAACCTCCCAAATCTGAGGAAACTGGATCTTAAAGATGTTGTGATGACAAAGAAAGAACTCGATGACGTGACAGCCGCAAGCCGAGAAAAAAGGATTAAAACCAGTTACCATGTAAGTATTTTGTTTTTATTTCATTTAGGTTTGGTCAAAATTTAGATTCTTGTACTGATAATCTTTTGTAGAACGGGACGCTACTTCAAAGTAATTCGATTTTATTCGATTCTTCTTTTATTTTTAGTGAGATCTGTGTAATCGTCATTTTTCATTAATATAACTATTTTCTATGAAGCACTGAACTTTTATCGACTTGAAGTTGTTTCAAAAATAGCTAAGAGTCCCGAAAAGATTATTTAGAAACTAATAAAGTCAAGTCAAGTTATAAATCGATACCGTTACCATGAATAGTCAATCTTGAATTTAATTTTTTTCCGCAATGCCTTCAAATAGTAAGAGCCACCCAAAATAATTTTCTATTTGTCTCGAGTCATTATGTCTGTTCAGTTTGAGAATCACAGATTCCTAAGAAACGTGATCGATTTGTAAAGTTTTGCACCAGCTTTACAAGTTTCACTTTGGTGCTCTGATTCATGCATGCTGTACCTGATTGTTTGTACTGTTTATTGTCTGTATAGGATCCTCAAGGCAACTTGAAGCCGGAGCGTGTCTGGCCGGTGATTGAACCTGCTCCGGATTATTTATTTTCTCCAATGCTTGGAAGCCATAATGATGGCAATTTGTGCCTGTGTTCTATTGGTGCGCGGTAGAACAAAAGCATCTGATTAGATCTCGACCATCACAAGACTAACAAACATCTCTTTAAAACCGTAAGGTGATAAACTAAGTATCTGTTCGTTCACACTAAATTTCAATCATCATCAATGTGAGCGTTTGCAAAGTGGCATTAGCATAACGAAATCTTTTATTCCAATTGCAACGAAATTTAAGTATTTTATTATCATTCTTCACCAGCCGATCAAAATGACAGACACCTTGGTCATGTGACGTGATACGATCGTTTCGTAAAGTATGGTGGAACTCCTGGTATGATGTAAATATTTCTCGGGCTGTAAATAAATCAATGTTGAAAGCAATAGAAATGTCTAATCCCTGTTGCGAAGACTGTCATCTATTCCTAATGGGAAGCAGTCAGTCGGGGTATGATGAAGTTAACAGGCTTCAGTAATCTTAGACTAAGAGTAGTCCCTCTTTCGCTTAGTCCATCGTACGAGGCGCGAAACAAAACATGGCCGCGCGAAATCCTGGGGGCGAAGAGCGCCCAGGATTTCGCGCGCCCATTTTTTTTTTCTTGCAGTTTTCTTCCGCGTCACGCACGACGGACTAAGCGAAAGAGGGACTATTCGTAGTCTACAGTAATCTGGGCGGGTCGGGAAGGGGAGAGAGTGGTACTTTGAAACTCACGACCTATCTCCTGGGCCCGCTTCTCAATTTAGATACCTCGTCAACCAAGCCGGAAACACCTGTAGGAGGGCGGAACCAAGGAAAGGAAAAGTACTATTTATTGACACATCTCAATTTTGAAGTTATTAGGGGTTCCCAGTGTGTCCCGACTTCGCAAATGTAGCTCAACCGTAAAATAATCTAATGGCTTTCTAGTGACTCTCAAAACTATTGCTTCCCTAATGGTGCCAGATAGCTCTTTACTTTGTATGTTTTGGTGCGATAATAGCCCAATTTCGATATATTAAAATTCTAACTTGGGTCCGAGGCTGGAGGGAATAAAACAAAAGATCATTATTATTCATCCCTCGACCTTGATGTCGTTTGTTTTGTTCCTCGGAGCCAAGTTAGAATTTTAATATATCGAAAACGGCTTATTGATGATTGTTTTCTAAATCTTTTGCTGCTGCTGATCTCAAATGGCCACACAAGCTCAGAAATGTTTATTTTCAATATTTTATTGTCACGTCACAATCAATAATCACTCTTAGTACTTACATCAAATAAGTTAGACGTGCTAGTCCTTGAGAAAGCAAGGTTAGAAATAAATAAGCACGTTTAAAAAGCTATCTTCAAACGAAACAAAGTTAAAAGCTTCTATTTGGTTTTTCATAAAAATCATTTTTCTTTTAATAGTTGTTACAATCGAGTCTCACTCCCGAGGCGTTATTTGGCTGGTCACGCAATGCATAAGTGACGTGTCAGAACATGGGGAATAGACTTCAGTTTGCAAAGGTTTCAAAATCAGGGACCATACACGGCATGGAAGTCGCATACAAATATATTACTAATTCATCTACCTAGCGTCAATATTAAAATTGGTTCCTATTCTAATCAACATCTGCTGACATGGATAAAACCGATTGAATAAAAGAACAGAAATTAAGAGAATGGCTAAAACCCGAATCAATAAACAACCGAGATTTAGTTTGGTTTACCTGAGCTGGTGCTCCAAAGTCTAAAATTAACAAAACAATCCGTAAAATGCAGACCCTTTAAAATCAAATAAGAATGCTAGCGTTTTCAAAACACATTGGACACGCAAAGATTCCTAAAAAGGTGATGAGCTATTATACGTTCCGCCCTAAATAACAGCCACACTTATAACACGACAAGAACATGTCTTCAAGAAATAAACTGTGAATCCCTAAAAAGCCCCAGATTAAGGAAAAAAGAAATTCAAAATAAACTGTTCATGTAGTGGACTTTCTTGTCTTGCGCAGAGGGCTTACTCCGGGGGTTGTTCGGCGAGATACCGATGATGCAATCGGAGTTGCTCGGCGGGAAGGCGACATTCCCGAATATGCCGGAGTGCTGGTCGCGATCTTGTCGCTCGGGAATCGTACCGGAGGCGAGGCTGACTTGGTTCGGCGCATGGGCGAGGTGGAGAAGCTCGCATCCACGGAGTCTTCAAGCTTTTGTGACTCGCGTTCAAGGACCGAGGGTTCATATACGGTGTCACGTGCTACGGTGTGAAGAGAGTCTTCCAGTTTACCACGAAGGTCCCGGATTTCGTCTGATTTCTGCGCAGTGCGCGTAAGGTAGGACTGCTTTTTTTGTAACTCCTTGGCGAGCTGGTCTTTTAAGGTAGCAACCTGCACAGAGAAAACACAAAGAGAGTCAATACATCAGTCTCTTGTTTGAGGACAACAGTCTCAGAGTGAAGTAATTGTATTCAATATTATCCCAAACGAAGCTTCATAAAGCCCGTTTACAGACTGTAAAACACACAAGTCTTCGGCATGTATTTGAAGTCTTGAATTATTCAGTAACTTCTCAGAGACCTCATTGTGTCCCCTGACTGCTGGAATTTTCTTAGCTTTCGACAAGTGTCAAGTCTTTGATGATCAATCTTCGGATATAGCAATAACAACTCACTTGTTCTTCCAGGCCCTTGACTCTCTGTTTGTGTGCTCGTTCTCTTGCCACTTGCGTTTTCTCCAGTTGGCTCTGAGACTTGTTAGCTCGCTCGCTTTCAAGTTCCACCTCTTGCCGATGTCGGCTTGTCAGTTCAACCAGTCTGTGTTTCAAAACAACAAATCAAAAACATCAGGAATCAGGTGGAAAATAACTTCTGATGAATAAGTCAACGTCCTGGAATGCGTTCGCAAACACAGAGTACATTTTCTGGCATAAGTGTTTAGATAGAAGTCCAGAATGTCTTCGATGAGACAGTGTCGTTGTATCAACCTGCTCCTTCTCTAGGAAACTTGAGGGTCTCGAGAAAAAAAAAAAAGAACTCGCTCCTTCCCTTGCAGTAAGTCACTGGGTTGTTTACCATTTACATGGAGAAGTCGATTCGTAAACGGTTTGTGCACATGGTAAGTAAATAGTCCCTGATAGTAAGTTCCGATCGGATTTGGCCATTAACCATTTACTTGACAACCTCAAATTTAACAAGAGAGCTTAGGACGAGTTAGACCTGATCATAAACCAAAGATGGCTGTGAATAATTGCAAATAGATATTGGAAATTTCAAAACGTTCCGTTCATTTCGGACAATTTCCGGTCGGTCGGGCCAAAATTGTCTTCCATTTACATTCTGACCAAAATTTTCGGGATTTTTAGGTTAATAGTAAACAACCAAGAGTCTTCATCTTTCCATGCCACTTTTCAAACCTCTCTCTACCATGACCTACTTACACAGTCGCTACACTTACTTTTGTGCATGAGCATGTTCGGTTTCAGCAATTTGTTGTTGTAGGGCTTGAATAGTTCTCTGTAACTCTTGGTTGTCGTGTTCGTATGAGCTGCTTGATCGGTCCAACTTGTCACGCTCGTCGCGCAATCTCGTGCTCACTTCTTCTGCCTCAAGTTTCTCACGCTCGATCTGTGAACGTCACGCAAGCAAAAAAGGTATCACTAAACATTTTTAACCGTGATAGTTTATTCAGAGATTCTGGGCAAGTTTTCTTTAAAAAAAGAAAAAAGAAGAAGACCAATATTGGTGTATCAAGCTAGTGCGGAAACTTTTTATTTTGATCACAAGACCTGCAAGCTTTATTCTTACCTTATCCAGGGTGTTCCTCAAAGCTTTCTTGTCTTTTTCTAGACGAACATGCGCTCGTTCCAGTTCCCTCTTCTCTTGCTCGGCGTTGGCCAAGCCTCGCTGGAAGTTCGCCAGACGATCTTGCAGTTCACGTTTCTCCTCCTGTAGTTTGCCAATTCTCGCCACAAGTTCTTCTTCAGCTTCTTTCTGCTGCTGTAGCATCTGCTGTAGTTGACGGATTTGACCTTCGAATTCCATCCGGCGAACCTGCACAGTAACAGAATCGGAAAGTTTAAGTGAGACCTTCTTGCAAAGCTGATCGCAGGTTAGTTCCTTTCAGAAAGGAATTGCATTGGTTATTGGTGCAGCGCTCCAATTTCTCCGATTTCTGTAGCATGAAGCGGCTGGGAGTATTGCCACCCCCTACCCCTAGATGAGATGCTAGTCCATCGTAAGTTACCCTTAGCATTTTGTAAAGTTTCCCCAACAGTCTGTCCGTTTGGACTTCTAGGTGATGGACAGTACCGCGAGATTGGCTGCCGCCTTGCCCAAGAACACAGCGCAAGGAACTCAACCAGGGCAATATCACAAATACAGTCAATCGTTTACCTCAGCATCGGCCTGTTCGTTCTTCATTTGCTGCATGCGATCTTGTTGCACGTTATATCTGTTCTTGGCGTCCTGTTGAGCAGCCTTCAGAGCCTCCAGTCTTTCAGCCATGATCTTGCGGTCATGCTCACTGTTGGTAAGCGCGCGCTGCATCTGTTGGAGCCTCTCTTGCAGCGACTGAGATGTGGCATTGCTGTCATTCAAACTAAGTGACAGTTCGGTCACCTGACAAACAAAGATGTAACTGGTTTAAGTCGGGAAAACTCTCGCGAAAGTCAGTGAAAAACGATACTCTAAACGCGGAATCGGTTGCTTAGCCGTTACTAGAACGAAAAGTCCTCGAAGACAGGGTCTGATCTAACCACAAGTTACTTAGTAAATTCTTTTACTAATTACCTTCTCCTTGAAAGCCTGTTCCTCTTCCTCTGTCTTTGCCAGGGCCAGCGTGAGCCTGTCCACAGTCAACTGCAGGGAAGTAGAACGTGATTCAAGTTCTTGCTGTGATCTCATCAGCTGATCGATGCGCTCACGGAGAGCTTGTTTCTCAGCCTCGCCTTCGGTTGACTGCATTCTCAGCCTTTCGATGTCACCTGACAAAAAAGTCAGGTATTTAAATTTAGACTAACTAACCCTAACCCTGAACCCCATCCCAAAGGTAAAGTTCCAAACCTTTTGTTAGTTAGAACAAGTTTTGACATAGGGCATTAAGTATTCCCAACACAAAAGCAAACAAATCGGAAATCTGAGCAAGATCCAGTGGCGGATCTAGGGGAGGGGCCTGGGGGACTGGAGCACCCCCTTATTTTGGGTAAAAAACGAAAAACTCACAGAAAGAAGAAAAGCCGGCAGGGCAAGCAGAAAAAAAAACCGCCCCCTCCCCCTTAGCTCAAGGATCTGCCACTGAGATCATGGGGAATATAACCCTAATCGAGGTTGTTAAGATCAAAAACAACATCTTTACTGAACAAGAGGGCAGCACAATCAGTTTCAATGTTCCGTATTTCCGGAATAGGATGGATTTATTCGCTTTTGACGGGAACCAATTTCCTATACTTGATAAAGGGCGATCCCATTCATAAACAGCTCGAGTGGACCATAATTGCAACATTTGATATGCATTTTTATCAAATGAATGAAGACATTATTACTATACACATAGAGAATTATTAAACAACGACTTACCCTCCAGGGACCTCTTCCTGAGCTCAACTTTGGTCAGCCTCGATTCAGCGTTCTCGATTTGCGCGCGCATGGCTTCTTTCTCCTGGTCGCTCTTTGACTCACTCTGCTGGAACTGAGCAACCTTGTCTCGCAGTTGGCGGCGCTCGCCTTCTGCCTGAGCAAGACTGGAGTCCAGTACTGAGATCTTTTCGTTCAGTCCTTTCCGCTCTCGTTCCAAGCGCCTGATAGTTTCTTCCTGGAGCATAAGTGCGGTCTGGGCACTACTGAGACGACCGTCAGCACCACGGCGACCTAGAAACAAAATAAACGTTACTAAGACAACCAAAGAAAACAAAAACGTGAAAACCTGACGGCAGTTTGGCGCGGCCATAGTCCCTCTCTCACCTCTTTACTAGAAAGAGCAGCCCAAAAACTCACTAGGCATAAACATTTCTTTATGCCACACATTTTACTCAAATTATTTCAATAATTGTACACAAAAGTAACGACGAACTTAAGGTTTTTATTCTTGCATGTAGCAACCAGTACATACCTTCTTCGGCCTCTCCCAGTGACTTCTGCAGCGCCAGTAACCGCTGGTCAGTATGCGCCTTCTCCTCCTCCATTTCAGCAAGAGCTCGCTGTAAGTTACCAGCCTTAGCCATGGACTCGTCACGTTCTCGTTCAGCTTCTTTCATGCTCTGAGCAAAGTCCCGCAATGCAGAGCGCACGGTCTCTGGATCAATCTCGCCGGACAGTTCCATTGATTTACCAGGAGAAAGTTTTCTGCTCGGGGACAATGAACGATCCCCTGAATCTACGGTCTCTTCCATTGCTTTCTCCGGTGAACGCGACCGACTTCTGCCGAACATGCGGCGACGGGGACTCGGGCTACGAGCGCGCGTCGGAGAGGGAGTCCTGAAAGTAAATTGGATTTTTATTCGAGGGAATGAAAGTATAATAACAAAAAATCAAGACTGACAAATAAAATGTTGAACATTTTGAACACAAAATTAACACTAAACTATTGATTTGTTACCTTCCACCCATTTCACCAGGTGGTTTAATTCCAAGCGTTCTTCTCAGTGTGGAATGCAAGCTGGCAAGTTTGAACTCCAAATCATTCTTAGATCCTTCCATACGCGCCAACTGCGCTTCTAGACCCGTAATGCGTCCTTCTGACCCAGACAGCTTCAGTTTCAGATCGCTATTGTCTTGGCTGGAATTTTCCAACAGATTTTCCAGATTCTTCACCTTGTCATTGGCCTTCTGCTCGGCGCGATGAGCTTCATCCAGGGCAGCAGAGAAATCTTTTTCTCTGACACGGTTGTCTTCCTCCATCTCGGCGAATTTACGCGTCAGGTTTTGGATTTCTCGTTTGGCGCCTTCCTTTTGGCCATCAGACTCGACCAGTTTCTGTTTCATGTTGAAGTTGTCTTGGCGCAGTTCATCTATGAGGTGCTCGTCCTTGGCAAGTTGATCTTTGAGATCGGAGATTTCTTTCTTGCTCTTAAGGCATTCACCATCAAGCATCTTGACCTGAAAGAATGGACGTAACACAATTACTCCTCACACAAACCCCATCGCTCTGCCAAGGGCACCAAAATTTTGCGAGCGTCGAGGAAAGTAAATTAATGTACATGAAGTAATAAACGACATGTATGGACGGCTTGTGCCCAAAGAAACGTTGACACTGTCTTCCATTTATTTTTAGCACCATAATGCGCGGGGTGCCCCCAAAAATGATGCGACATCAATCACTTGCAAGGAGTTTTGAAACACAGTTCCTTTCTTTCCATGGATGCATACGTTTACACAAATTGATATCACTTTTTCGCACGTCGTAGTTTAGTATGGTATATTCATAGTTACCTGGTTGTGAAGTTGTTGTAATTCGCGTCGAGCTTCCAATCGTGCCTTTTCAACTTCCCTTAAGCTCGCTCTCAGTTCTCCAGCTTCTTTCTGTAGCGCGGCCTTCGTTTCCTCAAGCGATCCAATCTTCTGGCTTGCTTCGTCCAATGTCCTCCTCAGATTGGTCTTCTCTGCTTCACATTTCTTCACCTTTCCTCTCAGTTCGTTGGCAGTCTCTTGCACGGCTTGTTTTTCGCGTTCTTCGTCTTTCAGCTGCCTCTTCAGATCGGTGTTCTCCTTCCGAGCGACTTCGCGAGCCTCTTCGCCTTCTCGGATTTTTCTATGTGCGTCGATGAGCTCCCGACGAACCCCGTCACGAGCTTCTTCCACCATCTTGAGTTGAAGTTTAAGCTCACTAACTTCGCGCATTGTGTTTTCCTTGACTCGGGCTAGATCTTTGATTTGATTCTTTAATTCAGCAGACTCGGCTTGATAGCGGTTGCTAAAACGTACAAAGAGAGAAAAAAAAGAAACAAGTTATGGTTAAAATTATAAACTAACAAATTAAATTTATCTATTAGTGGCAAACATGCATTTACACGTCATTGCTGTTTCTTGTCAACAAACCCGCTACAGTGGACTTCCTCGCTAATTACAAAACCAGATAAGAACTTAAGAACACTCTTAAAGAAACTGGAATACGGAGATCACAGCCAAACATTTTTTCAACCAGTTTATACTTTCAAAATAAACATTGCGTGATGCCTTCGCGACTTTACACTGTAAAACGCGGTGATAATGTAAATAGTCCGTCCTTTTGAAAAATAAATATAAATATATTACAATAATATTAACAAGCTGAATTATTAAATATTGAACTGTTTCACTTACTTGACATCTTCAAGCTTGCTTCGTGTGTTTCTTAATTCATTTTGGGCCTGTGTTATAGCTCCCTAAAATAGAAGAATATGAATAAGTACAAAACTGGTTCAAAACTGTATTAACATCAACGTGGCGGCGGAATTTTGTGATGAATCAGAACTGGTTTATCTTCTCTTATTCGGCACTGAAATAGTAAATTGCAGACGTTTCAGGTTTCACTGAATCCAAGTAAAGGAACGTTGTCGGGTGAAGACAGACAGACAGACAGATAGAGAGATGGATGGATGGATGGATGGATGGATGGATGGATGGATGGATGGATGGATGGATGGATGGATGGATGGATGGATGGATGGATGGATGGATGGATGGATGGATGGATGGATGGATGGATGGA